>Ga0123352_10006965_pt1 | contig 17399 bp, 11 predicted proteins | sample TergutLab28metaG_FD_89700 | JGI IMG/M metagenome (GOLD analysis project Ga0123352, IMG submission 89700) | Labiotermes labralis P1 segment gut microbial communities from Petit-Saut dam, French Guiana - Lab288 P1 | ecosystem: Host-associated > Arthropoda: Insects > Digestive system > Gut ... | reverse complement strand
TTTTTTTCTCTTCAAAATGCAGTTTGTTTCATAATTCTAACGTATTTGATTCCTGTATTATTCACATTTTATATACAGGGTGTGCTAAAATTAAAAAAATAATTCCGGCGCCAAAAGGTTAAGCTCTCTTTAAATATGCCCCTATAAAATGCTCTACCTTCCACGTGACCTACTTATTGACATCTGAAATATTTCGTGTGAGTTTTCCGCCATAATGCATGCTATTGTTCCGTCCATCGCAACCCGCTTGGTTTCATCACTCAAATATTAACTAGTGAAGAATACGTCTAGTTCCTGTTGATGTAACTTTCGCCATTCTCATGATACATTCTCTCTGTCTCTTTCTGAAGCTATGATATTCTCGACGCCGTCCTTCAAACCCCGCTATGCTACTTTTTCTCTCAAGCAAGGAACCAAATATCCCAACCACATAGAATAAGAGGCCAACTTGCAAGTTTGCATGTTTCAGTACTTACGTTTACAGATCACAGGCAAATTAGTTTTAAACTCAATATAAAACGCATATAAGTAAATGTTACTGCTTTTGCTTGACAAATCCAGAAATGCCACAAACACACACTGCGAATTATTGCCTCCTTCAACAAATCGCAATAGCCTGCAAGCATACTTTTGCGTTCACTGTGTACCGATCGATATAGACCTACCGTGCCAGTCTATGTGGACCGAGATAGCTCAGTCGGTGTAGTGACTCGCTACGGGTTTGACAGTCCGGGGATCGAGTAAAGGTGGGGGCGACATTTTCCGCGTCCAACCAGACCAAACCTGGTGCTTACCCAGCCCTCTATACAATGGGTACGGGGGCTTTCCCCGGGAGAAAGTAGCTGGGGCGTGGAGCTGACCACCTACACACCCTTCTAGCGCCGAGGTTAAAGCAAGAGTACAGCTATATATCCACTCCTCCTCTTGGCCTCGGAGGCCTGCTATACCGTGACCTTTACCTTTACCTTTATTGTGCCAGTCTATATACAGCACAGAGGCTTTCCCACGCGAGTGTTTACAGCCCTTTAGGTGAGGATTCCGTTCTTCCGGGATGTGATGCTGCCGAGTTTGGTGAACATTTCCCGAAGTTTCGAAGCAACATTTTTCCTACATTCTCAAGGATCAATATGTTCCAATATTTCCTTTAATAATGAAGGCAGCAGATTATTTTAAACGTCAAGAAACACGCACCCCAAGATGCAGTGTCTGATCTCAGTGTAACCTGAAACCTCCGAGAGTCTCATTATTCACTTAATGTGACTATACACATATTCTGTCCGTTTACGTACATGAACTTTCACCTGTTCATTCCCCACACCCCACTCTCCCATCTCCATGATAAGTAGAGCTTACAAAGCTTTCCGGAGAATAAGCACTGTTGGCGTGTTTACGAGCCTCCTCTGAGACATAAACGGAATTTTTGTTCTTCGGGGCATTACTCAACGTAAATTGTTAGTAACCGACCTTTCGTGACAACCTATTCTTATTCATGTCTGACTGCTCGACCCTTTAAGAGTGGACAGACAGGTTCCTCCTAAACGTCGTTAACTATTAATCTACGCTGCGTACCATACCAGGAGAGCTAAGATTTGCCATAACTGCTGTTTGTTGTGCCAATCAAAAGAGACACATCAATGCGCAAAGAGTGTACAGATAAACACTTAAGGCTGCAGTACGCCCTTCTGTTGTTAGTGTTCTGAACAGTGACGGTTCGCTCACGAAATCATAGCCTACACAGCAGCCATACTTCTCAAGTGCCAAGCGCCACTGTGCAGCACTGTGCTCTGTTCTCCTAAGCACAGTACTTAGACTCGAAAGCTGCTGAATGAATCCAAGCGGAGCTAATTTGCATGGCGGACAGGTTGCACATTTCACGAGCCAAAGGCTCCAAATGTAGGATATGGCGCTGTGGATGGAGAAAATGATCCATTGCAGCAATTCAAGGGGCCAAATGGGCATGGAACGGTATAATAGGATACTTCAACTTCCGCAAAATTGCCGTCGTAAATCTATTTTTGAATTTGTTTAAAATTAATTTAGCATAAGTTTAAATACGGCGAGAAGGAACTTTTGGAGCGGCTATCAGGCTAGTGCTGTGTTCGTCTGCACGAAACTGCAGCAGTAAAGTGAAAGACGAAAGTAGACTTGGTCGGTAACGGGTTTCACTTCCAGACTTGTTCATTTCGAAATCTGAATTGAATTGGATTATTCTGGCTCGGGATTAGAAGTGGTGGAGTCTTGTGAACACGGTAATTCAACTGCGAGTAAAATATGGGAATTTCTTGGGTACGTCAGCAGGAGTTTCTTTTTTAAGGTCTGCGTGTTCATTGGTTGGTCAGTTAGACGGTCGGTCAGGCAGTCAGTCGGTCATTCAGTCAGAGAGTCGGTAATTCAGCCAAACATTCAAGTCAGTAGGTTGGGCAAGTCGGTCGGTTAGTTGGTCGGACGGTAGGTTACTCAGTCAGTCATTTGGTCGGTCATTCAGTCAGTCAATCGGTCACTCATTCAGTCATTCATTCAGTCAATCGGTCACTCAAACAGTCAGTCAGTCAGTTAATCGGTCACTCATTCAGTCAGTCAATCAGTCAATCGGTCACTCAATCATTCCGTCAGTCAATCAATCGGACATTCAGGCAGTCATTACGTAATTTGGTCGGTCAGTGAGGCAGTAAGTCCGTCAGTCAGTCGGTCAGTCGTTCAGTCAGTCGATCGACCTTTCAGTCAGTCACTCAGTTGGTCATTCAGTCAGTCGGTTACACATTCGTTTGGTCGGTAACTCAGGCAGTATGCCCATCAGCCAGTTGGTCAGTCAGTCGATGTCCCAGTTGGTCAGTCAATCGATCGGTCACTAGGTCGGTCAGTTGGTCAGTCAGTCAGTCAGTCAGTCAGTGGATTGGAGATCGGTCGGTCACTCGGCCAATCGCTCGGTCAGTCAGTCGGTCACTCGGCCAGTCGCTCGTTCACTCAGTCGGTCAGTCAGACAGTCGCTCAGTCCGTCACTCGGCCAGTCGCTCGGCCACGCAGTCGGTCAGTCAGACAGTCGGTCAGTCGGCCAGGCGCTCGGTCACCTATCAGTAACAAGCGCTACCTATTCCTAACGCTCACCAATAACTTTACTGCACCCGTTCATTACTTGCTGTCCGTTACAGTTTGCTAACAGAAACTAATGAACAGAAAGCATCTGCATGTAGGCAGACTTCAGTGTCGCCGACAGTCACGTCAGGCACACCTGCGGCACGTGTATGAACTATTTGCAGCAGGCTGCACGCTGCGGCAGCAGACACTATCTTCATCTGACGGGGAAACGGTCGCTACTCTCTCTCTCTCTCTCTCTCTCAATGCAAACGTCAATAATCATTATTCAAAAAAAGCAGTTACATCGGGCTGCAACGGAGAAATCAAATGACGTAAATCTATTCATCGCTATAGTAACATTTCCAGAATTTATTTTGTCATTAATCTAAGAGCTGTGTTTATATAAATTCAACAAATGTAAAAATACATGACACAACTGCATGCTGGGACTCTACATGCTCACATTATGCACAAGCATAGCGGACAGACGTTCTGTTCTTATAATAAAACCAACTAGATGTACTGATTTCTCAAATTTGTTTTTGGAATAAAACTGTACATACTTTGGACAGTTCCTCTGTCCATCATCAGGAGTTTTTCACTGTACACACAGCAGTTCATACAAGCTTTGGTGACAACTTGCGAGCAAGTTGTCAGCAAAGCTTGTATGACATATACCATTGCTGTGTATACAGTGAAAAACTCCTGATGATGGACAGAGGAACCGTCCGAAATATGTAGAGTTTTATTCAAAAAATAAATTTGAGAAATTAGTGCATCTGGTTGGTTTTATTATAAGAATATATCAAAATGCACGGTCCTCTGAACGTAAAAGGCGTGCAACTGTCAGCTGCTATTCGCCCTTTGCCACCAGTGGTAAATAAAGGCAACTTTATGTGTAATTCTTAATTATTTTGGGTTTCAGGATACATTTTACTCATGTTCAAGGGGATTATATAATAGAAATGCCCTTGCTATGCTCTGATGATACACAAAATGAAGTGAAGGAAATATCACATAATTTATGTACGTCTATTCGATGCTACGTTGGAACTTTCATGTTTCATAACAGCAAGACACAGTTGGCAGCCCCGGGCCACTTGTTCGTCACTTTCAGGATTGCATCATTTTTACCGTTCCACATAAAAATGGATTCAATTCCAGCAGTCCGATGCATTGATACGAGTATGTTTAAATGAACGTTCATTGTAAGCTGCTTTAGAATGAACTATGAATTAAAACATTTTGCTTCACTGGAGTATGAATAACGTTATCATTAATTTGAATTAAATTTTATGTCATATGAATTTATTTAAATATTGAATGGTTTTGTAATATATCTCCACTGTATGTATAATGCTGTGGCCAGACGAAGAGGCTGCACAGTGACACTGGTGCGTACTGTAACATAAGACATTCTGTTCAAAGCGTAAGAAGTAAATGATACAGCTTTACAGGTAACTAAAATCGCTTTCTATGTTATACGTCATGAACATATAACATTACAAGTAAAGCTGTTCCTCTTCACGTCATTAAGGTGTATGAGAATTGGAGGTAGAAATCCACCCATTTTAACCTCAGCGCTGGGTAATCAGACGAAGAGTTCTCCGGTATTAATTAGTGTTGGGTATGCACCACGGTTGGTCTGAAAACTCTGCAGTTGAGAGAAACAAAAATATTCTTTCCCCTGCCGAGCTTCGAACCACGGTTCCTAAACCACAGAGACGGTAGCTTAGTCACTGCGTCGACTGCGTTACTTCAGCGCAGACGTCACTTAACTTCCATTAAGCCTCAACATCGAAAGTATCATCTTTAATCCCAGTGATGGATGACGCAAGCCTTCGGTCATGTCGAATGTCTGGTGCCTTGCAGTCAAGAAATTCGCTGATCCGATTTGGAATTCTCTCCAAGCACAGCCAGTAATATGGCCTACGTAGGCCAAAGCCTGTTTCACTGTAAGTACTCTATCACACAATATACACTGTGCGACTCTATGCCTCTAGCAGTAAAGAGCGATTATATCTGTATTCAACATTATAGGGCAGGGCTTTGTAATGCAAAACAAACTTGTTTACTGTGAGAAAAACTTAAATCCCAACATAAAATTTACATCAATCTTCAAGTTTGCACCGTGCATCGATGACAAACACTTTATTATCCAACTAATGCACCCATGTATAATTTGTAGATAAAATTAAAATTACAAAATATTTAAAAGTGCTCCAACATGTTTCGGATCAGAGAGGATCCATCATCAGGGGGCCTTATAGAGTACTTGGCAAAATTACAGGAATGGTTCTATCCTGTCCGTTGACATGGACTACGTCCATGTCAACGGACTCTACAAGACTACCTGATGATGGATCCCTTGTGATCCGAAACATTGGAGCAATTTTAAATATTTTATAATTTTAATGTATCTACATATTTTATATTGTGCATTAGTTGGATAATGAAGTGTTTAATAATTTAGATTAATTTCAGGCTCAGAGTACTTCTGTCGTCCCCTGTCAGTAGCATTCTGTCGTCCCCTGTCAGTACCATTCTACTGCCCCCTGTCAGTACCATTCTGTCGTCACCTGTCAGTACCATTCTATCGTCCCCTGTTAGTACCATTCTGTCATACCCTGTCAGTACCATTCTGTCGTCCCCTCTCAGTACCATTCTGTCATTCCCTGTCAGTACCATTCTATCGTCACCTGTCAGTACCGTTCTGTCTTCCCCTGTCAGTACCATTCTGTCGTCCCCTGTCAGTACCATTCTATCGTCCCCTGCCAGTACCATTCTGTCATCCCCTGTCAGTACCATTCTGTCGTCCCCTGTCAGTACCATTCTGTCGTCCCCTGTCAGTACCATTCTGTCGTCTCCTATCAGTACCATTCTATCGCCCCCTGTCAGTACCATTCTGTCGTCCCCTGTCAGTACCATTCCACAATTGATCCGTACCCGTCTTTGTCTTTAAAGCGACTATTACTGGGAGAAACAAGATAGGCACTGTAATAATAACTTAAAATTTTGGGCGTTCGCGTAATGTTTATACCTAATCGGATAACCTAACACTCCGACAGCATTTCTCTCGAACAGGGAGATATGATGGTGATTCGGTGTCACCAGGGCAAAGTAAAAGGCATTTAAATCTTCACGTAAATTGCCCGACATTTTCACCCGATTTTAACAAAATTTGGCATTTGTCGACAGATTGTAATAACGCTCACGAACATCGCATTTCACATAAATCCGTACAGTGGGAGCCGAGATGATACATGCGGACAGACGGACGGACAGACGCCCCACAATGTTCTCTTAAACTCACTTGCCTATATCGTTCAGGTCTGGGAAGTGACGCAGTGTTAGCGACTTTTCGGAGAGATTTTTTGCCTCTATCTTCAAGGAAGAAAAATCTTACAAATATATGTCTTAGTTGACCAACACATATATATGATATCACGAATATCATTCAACACTTCCTGTCGGCTCGCTCATAGTATGACTGCATCCTGCTCAGCCGACCACCCTCAAGCGCGGTTGGGGAAATGACAAAGGATCTTTGTCAGATAAAATAAGCTCCAGCCCTCAGTAAATAAGTACGTGTGTGATTGCTTTACACATTACGCAGTTCTCAAGCAGCGTAAAAGGTGGTGGATTTCTGTGGCATCTATATTACGGAAATAAAATACGGGCCGAAAGCCTTACAGATGGGATTGCTTTACCTTTACCTTTGGATTGACGCCTCTTGATATAACCATGAGACAGCGACTTGCTTTCTGTAGCTCTGTCTGCTCCGAGCTGAAATCAGATTTCGCTACATTAGCGGCCAGGATGAGCTTAATTTGGCCAGCGGCTAGTTGGCGTCCAACGATTTGCTTACACAAGGCGCCTGTTGTGGATGCTGGGAGAGTTACAGCGGTGCAGCTACAGACGGGAGAGAAGAGGAGGCTCATCTTACGCAACCAGACAAATAAATAGGTCTGTCGCACACTGCATCAGATAAAGCAACGCCCATTAAGGGCGCGTGGTACCACGGTAAGTAAGTTCCTCGGTTTATTGAACATTTAGGGCTCAGGAGTTCCTTTACACACCACAAAGTTTAACTTTCAAAAGTTACACGTTTTGCCCACACACTGTATTTGTATGTTTTGTATGGATATGAGAACAAATAGCGATTATTTCCCTATACAACATTAACGGAATTTTTTTATAACCGAGACGGAGCGTGTTTACTGCGCGGTACGGACTGGGTATTTAAATGTAATTTGGGTTATATGCTTTATATGGATCTCAGAACAAAAACCGATTATTTCCCTATACAGCATTAACTGACTGGTTTTTATAACCGAGACGGAGTGTGTTTACTGCGCGGTACGGATTATATCTTAAAAACTTGCTACTCGTAATCTTAGTCTTTAATGTGCTAAAGGGGACAAATATATTGATCAGCTACTAGAATATCAGCATTTAAGAGGAAATCTGTTACATCCATATTCATAACTTGCCAAAACAATAGTATTGTGAGACACGAGTTTGCTTGAGCATCCTTGTGCCAAAAATTGCAGGATTCATCGGTAATCTGTTGTCCAAAGATACTGGTTATGTACATTTAGCACAATGGCACTGGAAGCTGATGGTAACAGGAATTCTAAATCTCACTTAACATTCAGAGCCACGATGCTTGGTGTATGCACCATAAAATTTATTTTTAAAAACTTACATTAATTTATTTGTGATGGTTTTCAGAATAACCAGCAATCATTTTCCTAAATAATATTAGTCGGTTGTTCTTCCTAACAGAAACACGATGTTTTTTTCTGTGAGGTACAAACTGAATTTTTCAATATTATGGCTTCAACTGTTTTTAGTTGGAACAACCTACTATGACGCAGATACGCAGGTGTAAGGATATCAGACGTCTGTCATAACAAAGGTTCACTAAAACACGTTTCGCTTAAAATATAAGTAGCCATCATCAGGTTGAAGAAGAATGTTTATGAACGCTTTAATTATTTTACATTGGTTTTACATACGTTTGAGACCTCAAGTTACAATTTCACAAAAGACACATGGTAAGTCGAAACCATAAATTTCTGGACTCGTTCGCACAACTACCAAAAGCGACTATTAGTTTCGTATGAATGTCCGTCCATCCGTCCGTCCGTCCGTCCGAATGGACGGACTAGAACCCCCCACTGGACGGATTGTCATGAAATTTGATGTTTGAGTATTTTTCGAAACTCTACCGAGAAAATTCAAGTTTCACTAAAATGTGACAAGAATAACTGGCACTTTACATGAAGACCGATATAAATATTTGATCATATCTCGCTCAGTTCTTCTTAGATTGATAAAATTTTTAGACATAATTTTTATTGAAATTCTAAACATGTTGTATTCTATATAAAAAACGTAAAGTGATCCCGTTACAGGCCCGGTGTGGCCCAGAGGGTGGGTAGAGGTATAGCTCTACTCTTCCATGACCGCGGCACTAGAACGGGGTGAGTGGTCAACAGCACGCCCCGGCCGCACTTTACCCACGGGAAAGACCCGGTACCCATTTTACAGCAGGCTGGGTGGGCCCTAGGGCCGGTTTGGATGGGTGGAAAATCTCGTCCCCACCGAGATTCGATCCCGGATCGTCCAGCCGTAGTCAGTCGCTATACCGACTGAGCTACCGGGCTCACATATATTCAATATGGTTTTTCGAAATTCGTACAGTTTATGAGATAATGTGGGAAAATTTTGTACAGCCATACAGGTCACAAATAACCATGTAAAATGTAATACATTCTGGGTAACAGAGGCTACAAACACACATTCCGAATATGTAATACTTACTGATTTTCCACTGCAGTAATAGATGCAAGAGATAGCCTCAATGTTACGTTATGCGTGCAATGTCTGTCTTGTTAAAATTGTATTACGTGGGCAAACGTTAATTATAGTCTAATGAATCAATGCCTATTACATGTTACCTTACTGTCTCTCTCCGTGTAAGATAGCTATGTGTGTGTGTGTGTGTGTGTGTGTGCGTGCGACGTAATTCGTAGAATAGGGCAGGAGCGGAGAGGGGCCGTGTCGAGTTAGGTCGGCATGCTTCTAATTGGTTTTCTATTCCGCTACACAGCACAGTTGTTTCCGAATCACACAACTTCCGGGCAAGGGATCCTTTCATCCTTTTATTCCGCTTACGTGTGCACGTTCGCAGCTCACTACAGGACCTCATTCCTTCTAACCGACGCTCTTCCTCACACCCCGCCTCCACCAGCTCTAACACGATAATGAAACGCTCTAAATACGCCCAGCACAGGCACTTAATGGTCTTCCAGTTCGTCAACAACTTGTACGTCTTTTAGGGAACCCTAATTCATTTGTCGTGTCCGTTAAAGGCAAGCCAGTGTTTTGTATTTCGAGTATCTAGAAACCGCGAAGACAGTGACAACAATTCCTCTATTTCACACACCCGATTGTGCTGGTTATCCTCGCCTGACGGCTACATTCCTGCCATACACACAAACACAAACAATTCATCTTGATGTAAACAAACGAACTCCTGTCCAGGCAACGTGCGTCAGCCCAGCCAGTCATCTACCACGACACAGTCTAAAGGCTAATTATATTACGTGAATTCCGTTTGGTCCACTGTATTTGCTTGTGTGCCAGGTTTGGTGGCTTAATAACGAATGGGGCCTCAAGATACAAAAATATTCTCTGTCCAGTGCTGGTAAAGGTAAAGGTAAATATCACCCCAGAACAGGCCACGAAGACCCAGAGGGGGAGTAGAGTAATAGCTCTACACTTTCCTTAATCTCCGTGCTAGATGGGATGGGTGGTCAACGCCACTCCGTGGTCGTTTTACCCCCGGAAAAGACCCGGTGTACATTGTATAGGAGGCTGAGTGGGCCCCAAGGTCGGTCTGGACACGTGTGGAAGATCTCACCCCTCACCGGGATTCGATCTCCGGATCGTCCAGACCGTAACAAGTCGCTATACCGTCTGAGATAAGCCGGCCCATTCTATGTCCAGTACCGCTCATTTGCTTGGCCAACCGTTTATATCTTAACCAAGACTACGACATCTACAATAATATATGTATATATTACATGCTAAAATACGTGTAGTTAAAACATCTCCTGAATGTTATATCTGTGGCGTATTATGTTAAATTATACTTGGTCTTATAGATATAATGCCTGCGTCTGCTTCGACTTGCATACACTGCGGCTTCCACGCTGTAAAGTTAAAGTGATCCCGTTACAGGCCCGGTGTGGCCCAGAGGGTGGGTAAAGGTATAGCTCTACTCTTCCATGGCCGCGGCACTAGAAGTGGGTGAGTGGTCAGCAGCAAGCCCCGGCCGCACTTCACCCCCGGGAAAGACCCGGTACCCATTTTACAGGTGGCTGGGTGGGCCCCAGGGCCGGTCTGGACAGGCGGAAAATCTCGTCACCACCGGGATTCGATTTCGGACCCTCCAGCCCGTAGTCAGTCGCTATACGGACTGAGCTACCGGGCCCACGGCTGCTTCCACACTGTAGCATTTGGAACCAAAACGAAGAAGGGAAGTGTTCTGTATTGACACAAATATTTCGAAAAGGGTTGAGCTCTTCTGGATTATTACGCAGCAAGTGTAGGTAATTTCTCTTGACCAATGAAGATGGGGCCTGTAGTCCCGAAACGTCGGTACGAAATTATCGCTACTCGTTGCGTATTAACCCAGAAGAGCGCAGTTCACATTTACTTCGCGGCGAAAGCCTAAAATCCTATAGAATGAGACCTGTACACACCAAAGACAGCGAAGACAAAGAGGTTCATTATTGCAGTTCGGATTTTCTTAAGCCAGCCATGACAATTTTGTCATTTGTATTAATAAGTTCTTAGCAACAGGACTGTCATATCTCACGCGAATATTCACCACATTTAGAGGCAGAGTCCCAATTCAGTTCCCGAGGCACATAAATATGCTTGGCAAAGTAGCATTACCAGAGTATCATTATATTTTTGCTGTCATAATAAAACCAACTAGATGCACTAATTTCTCAAATTTATTTTTGGAATAAAATTATACGTGTTTCAGACAGTTCCTCTGTCCATCATCAGGAGTTTTTCACTGTACACACAGCAATGGTATATGTCATACAGGTTTGCTGACAGCTTACGAGCAGGCTCGCAAGCTGTCTACAAACCTGTATTTATTCCAAAATAAATTTGAGAAATCAGTGCATCTAGTTGGTTTTATTATAAGAATTTATCACGATGCACGGTCACCTGAACGTCAAATTCGTCAATGCCAAACAGGCAAAAGAAACATATCAGTAAAGAAACACCAAAGAAAAACTGTACAAAACCAACGTGGCAACACGGTGTAACAAAATATACAGAGAAAAACATCTAACGCCCAGCTAGATATCCATCAAAATAAATGGCAAGCTGTTAGCAAACCTGTATGACATATACCATTTCTGTGTGTACAGTGAAAAACTCCTGATGACGGACAGAGGAACTGTCCGAAACATGTAGAATTTTTATTCCAAAAATTAATTTGAGAAATTATTGCATTTAGTTGGTTTTATTATAAGAATTCATCACGATGCACGGTCACCTGAACGTCAGAATTTATCAATGCACTGTTGTTCCAAAAACCATCTACCATATGGAATGGACACTGCACCCGCCCTATCCACAGTTCCACATTTTCAATCTGCTGCAAGAGAATAAAAAGAAGTCCACAGAGCGAAGGGCACCAGTGTCTATCACTGCAAGTTTTTGAGAACACGAATTGGGCCCGTCTGGGTTCGATCTCCGGGAATTGGGCTGCAGCCAAGTCTCATCGCTCGGTTGACCGCTCACTGCGCAACGTAGCGGTGTGGCAAGCGTATTGCAGCTCTCCGGAATAAGAAACCACAATGCATTTCTCCGTCCAGACATGCAGTACGCAATGTTTGACCCAAGAGTATTACAGCTCGTTGGCCGCTGTCCTGCCGGCTTGCCGCTCCACTGCATCTTACCCACACAGGGTTCTCTGTCGAAGCGTAAGGTTCTCAACATTACGGTTATTTCTGTCATAAAGTCCATCAGCCGAATGGTCTTTGGAACATATACGATATGCCTCCTGCGCCGTGTGGACTGCAAATAACCTAATGTCCCTCTTATAATATGGTTCTGAGTTCACCATCTTGTTTATGTATATTTGTATGTGTGTAAGTGTGAATACATGTGTGCGTAGGTGTGTTTGAGCGTGTATTTTGTAATTGTGTGTTCAGCGAAACGCAATACAGGGGTGACCATGTCGCAGTATATTTTAGAATCATAAAATGATACATAAAAACCTCGGAAATTAAGAAGATACGTTAAGGTAATGTTTGTGTAGAATGTCAAGTAACAAATTAGTCGTTCGTTTTTGTCTCTCGGTCTAAAGGTTGTCATTAGTGTTGGAAGTCCTAGGTCTTAAATAGAGGATAATATTAAGATGGATCTTCAACACATTAGGTTTGGAGTGTGGGTGTGATTGACGTGGCTCAAGGCAGAGACAAATGGCGTCTCTTGGGAACACGTAATGAAACTTGGCGTGACGTAAATTACAGGAAATTTCTAAAAAATGTCAGCGCTCGAGTGAGTTCATTACTTAATTTGTTAGTTAGCTGTTACTGATAAATTACTGGAGCTAGAAGTATGAAACTTCTTATGGCGGTAGACCACGAATATACGTGCAAAATATTTGCGCAACATTGCAATGTAATTAAAAATATGGCGACAATTAATAATTTCACTGACTGTACCGGAGATAGACGGTACGTACAGTATGTGCTTGGGCAGTACATTCTGCGCAAAAAGTAAAAAGGTGACAGTTATAATAGATATGTCTGAATTCTTATAATAAAACCAACTAGATGCAATAATTTCTGAAATTTATTTTTGGAATAAAATTCCACATGTTTCGGACAGTTCCTCTGTCCATCGTCAGGAGTTTTTCACTGTACACACAGCAATGGTATATGTCATACAGGTTTGCTGACAGCTTGCGAGCAAGCTGTATGACATATACCTACTGTTGTGTGTACAGTGAAAAACTCCTGATGATGGACAGAGGAACTGTCCGAAACATGTAGACTGTTATTCAAAAAATAAATTTGAGAAATTAGTGCATCTAGTTGGTCTCATTATAAGAATTTATCACGACGCACGGTCACCTGAACGTCAAACACGTCTGAACATAAGTCAATGGAATAGCAAAATGGGATTTGTAAAATGTGCTAAAAAAATCACCACCTGTAACTATGTTATTTAGATTTTTGTGAAGCTTCGAAATTTATTATCTCCGGCTACAAGATTCGCTGTGTTCCTGACCGTGTTTGTGTTGAGATTCAATGTCATAAGAAAGAGAAGCCAAAGGAAAATTTGGAAGACCTAAGTATGGACGAACAGATAATATTCAAACATTTTAAGGAACGAATAAGTGAATGTGTGGAACTGCCTTGTCGGACTCAGGAGAGGATTCTGTGGCATCCTTTTGTAAATATACATTGGAGATCTGCTTCGATAGACGGCTTGTAATTTGTTGATTAGCTGAACGGGTATCAACTTTGTAGGACACCCTGTTCTAGCACAGTTGGCATATACTACAGGTATATATGTCATATATAATGCACACGATGGGAAATATTAAATTGTAGCAAAATTTTATGAATTTTCATATATTTCAACCATAAACTTTATACGCAATATATTGCTATAGGATACAGATGAACGTTTATCACAGGGGTGCACATATTTTCCAAAAATTTATGAGCCACCTCAAAATTCTAGTCTCCACAAGACATACATGACACAAGTCTCATGCTGAACACCTACAGACATTAAGAGCCACTTTACACAATTTGGTCACTCCAGCTACTGGAAGTCAGGCACTTGTGCACCTCTGCCTATATCGCACTTGGAATCTTATACTGTATTTGTTCTGTTCACTGTCTTATGTTACACTCAAGAAGAGTATGGGTCTGGGTTTGTTTCTGGGTCACTCCCCACTCTGCCTAACCAGTTGCCTCAGGCACACGACGCTGCCGTCGAACTCAGGATGACGCCCGAAGAGCGGGTGTGACACCGCCCCCAGAGAAGTGCTGTTTTTAGTTTCTTTCGCGTTTACAGAGAAACGAGTCTATTAGGGCCATCTTGCTTGTCATCAGTCCGTCCGTCTGCTTGCAGGTAAAAGCGCGTCCCCCACAGGACAGATTTATTTAAAATTTGATATTGGTTGTTTGTACGAAATCTGTCCAGAATACAAAAATTTGATTAAAATGGGACAACAATATCGGGCACTTAGCATAAATACCTGAGTACCTGCACATTGCAGACAGCAGTACGAAATATTATTTCGTAGCTCGATTGCAGTGCAAAGGGAAGGCATTGTTACACTTCTATGGCGACAGTAAACCATTGTATATTGTTGACAGCTAAATGTAGGCCAACAACAATACATGGGAGAAGCACTGTTGCGTTTAAATGGCAACAGTGATTATTCCTTGAATTGCGGAGTAACAAAACTTCCAAATTTTACTGTTCTGAGTGTATTTTGTAGCCGTATTCTTAAATTATTGTCTCAATTTTTTTTTCAAAGTTTATCAGAATTAATTAAGGACAAAAATGTGCTTTTATTGAAACTTTTAGTTTCTCATGCCACTATATAGAAAGAAACACCTAAGTTTTAAGAACAATAAAATAATAGTTCTGTGTTACTGTTTCTTGCAATTGTTGTTATGTTAATGGAATTTGTCTTGGTAGAGTCGTCTAGCATATCAATTCTGAGCACTGCCAATATTTCCAGTCTGTTTTTCTGCCCTTGGCCGTTGGACGGATAGAACTAACATGGAAACAAAATTGTCCAATCATTTTCTTTTATTTTTATTGTTACACCGTTCATGTTGTCGAGTTACTCAATTACTACACCGACCACTGCACATATATAAAATTTACACATTAAAACACTAAAAACGCTTCGACATGTTTCGGTCCTAGGACCATCATCAGGGAGCTATATACTCCTTGCTAAAGTCACACTAGAAATAGTCACAGGTTAATTTCGTTGTACAAGTTGGGTATTGTGGCAGCATGCCGTGTTGTGTAATGTTATGTTGCGAAGAGTGCCCTGCTACGGATGTGCATTCTGTGCTTCGTTGCGTGATACTTTTAATGTTTTAGTGTGTAAATTTTATAAATTTTATATATGTGCAGTGGTTGGTGTAATAATTGAATAACTGGTCCAATCATATTTAACAAAAATAGCATAACACAGAAAATAATATAATGGCTCCACAATGATAATTTGTGTCAATGAGCTTTCGAAGAACAAACAGAAAAACTGGTAGTCCTGTTACTCTACACCACAGGGAAATGTTTAAGAAAACATCAAGCCTGGATACGTATTGTAACCAGACAGTAATCCAAGAGATAAGCGAGCATGCCCCAATGTTAGGTAGTGTATACACTGCCTATCTTGTTCTTTTTAACATAGAACAGTGGATAATGTCCATAAAGTCGAGGGTTCTAAATCGTTAGCATCATCCACGTTACCTGAAGGCCATGAATCAGAGAGCTGATCATTCAGAAATATACTAGGGGCTTCACATGAACAATAATACTTGTACAGAAAATAAAGAACCATTCCGCATTTAATTGGTTTATTTTGTAATTTCTGGATTAGAGAGCCACTGGTACTTACTGATGAAACAACAAGTCTCTGTATTTGTTCGCGTGTAACTGACACGTGCTCTCTCTCTCTCTCTCTCTCTCTCGTGTTCACTACGTCAAACTGCGTTTCACGTAAACCGCCACTGAACTGCTGTGTCAATGAGAATAAACAATTGCAAAATACCATTACGATATTGTTACTTTCGTCCTGTTATTGTCTACTGACACAAAAAAAATATTTTTTGGGGTTGTTTCGAAAGGTATGAGACGAGAAAAAAAATATAGGTGCATAAAATGTGATACTTTTTTTTTCTGAAAAACTCTCGTTTGAAGTACTTTTCAGCCCGACAGACACTTTAACAGATACACTCGAAATGTGTGCATGGATACTTGTAGCTCGTCCCACGCAGCGTTCATTACTGTTGTCTGATTTAACCTCGAAATTGAACTTGTTCACAAATTATAGTGAATCTCAACAACGTAATTTCGCCCATCAGTTTTATGTCGCTATAATTTCAGAGACGGAGACCAACGCGATAAAAGGCTGGCCACTCTTCCTCAGCCTTACTTTCTTTAAGGCGCCATAAATGTTAGCTGAAAACGTCTGTCCAATTTCCTTGGATCAAGAACAAAATTTTCGCAACACCAGAAATGTAAAAGGAAAGTAATAAAGACACGTAATGTATTTTTTTATTTTTATCTTTGCACCGTGCATTCTGTAGTTTATTTAATTACACGCAGCAACACACACACACACACACACATACACACACACACACACATACATACATACATACATACATACATACATACATACATATATATATATATTATTTACGAAGTCTAAAATTTGCATTCAAATATTTAAAACGCTCCTACATGTTTCGATCACACGATCATCCTCAGGGAGCATATATTGTTCCTTGCTAAAGTTACAGTTTAAAACATTCAGTAATTCACTGAATGTTTTTAAACTATAACTTTAGGAAGGAACAATATATGCTCCCTGAGGATGATCGTGTGATCGAAACATGTAGGAGCGTTTTAAATATTTGAATGTAAATTTTAGACTTCTTAAATAATACACATATATATGTGTGCATGTGTTGGTGTGTGTAATTAAATACACGTAATGTTGATTGGGTTACAAATTTTATCATGTAAAACGTGTGTGTGTTCCGGTGTTAAGAACCTTCCCAACCATGAAAAGGATTAGGGATTCATCTTGTCACAGTGGTTGCATCGGTTAATAAGTTCAGCCGGTTGCACTCGTCTAACTACACGCAGGGGACCGAGTGATGTACAGCCTTACCTCATACTGCGGTATACACTGTTCTAAGGGCTAGAACAAACCTGATGTCACATATCGAACCAGATCCAACGTGCCGCTCTTCGATTTGAAACTTTTCTATTGTACCCCCACATTGGTCGTGTGTTCTTGTTTCGATGTGTGTTGGAGTTTCGGTGTGGCTGGGTTGGGGTGGTATCCGTGTAGCAGGTTGAAGCCTGCAACACGGATACCACATCGAAACAAGGACACACGAACAACGTGGTGATACAATAGAAAAGCCGCAGGCTCCTGATGATGGATGTATTAATGTCCGAAACATGTTGAGCATAGAAGAAGTGAAATAAAACTTAATAACTAGTGA
>Ga0123352_10006963_pt1 | contig 17400 bp, 10 predicted proteins | sample TergutLab28metaG_FD_89700 | JGI IMG/M metagenome (GOLD analysis project Ga0123352, IMG submission 89700) | Labiotermes labralis P1 segment gut microbial communities from Petit-Saut dam, French Guiana - Lab288 P1 | ecosystem: Host-associated > Arthropoda: Insects > Digestive system > Gut ... | reverse complement strand
CCACACACACACACACACACACACACACACCACACACACACACACACACACACCCACACACACACACCCATACCCACACACACACACACACACACTCGGCCCGACACAGGAACCTCCACCTCTACAGCAACAATATTCACAACAGAAATACATCCATGCCCCGGGCGGGATCCGAACTCGCAATCCCAGCAAGCGAGCGACCGCTGGCCTACACCTTAGACCGTGCGGTCACGGGTATCGGCTAGTAACAATGATAATTACCCATTTTCGCGCAGAATAAAGTCTCTTCCCTTGTCACTATTGCAATACACGGTAAACATAATATTGTAGGAGAAATACAACTCAAAACAAGAAATGATTTTCAAGATGTGTCACAAGTCAACACATCATAACCTGAACAGGCTCGGTTGTGTTGCCCCTCATGTTTTTATCCATTCCGATAATTATAATGGGTATTCTAAAATATCATTCAGATGATGAAGTATTATATCCGGATTACGTATATTATCACGTAAAGGATCATTTTATTCTAATGTTAAATATTAAGACAAGTCTGTCTAATTTCAATTCGAGTTATCAAATGTAGAAAGCGAGAAGACAAAAATCTTCAATAAAATGTCCCCGAGGGTGATCAAGTTAAATTGAAACATGAATATAAAATGATAACTGTAAATGTTATAATGTTTTTAGGCGTCCTGTGTCGGGTCCGCAGTAGAAAACGAAAAACAAAAGAACTTTATGAGATCTATGAGAACTGCGCTCTTCTGGGTTATTACGCAGCGAGTAGTGGTCATTTCTTACTGACGTTTCGGAACATTTATCGGTCCCATTTTGATCCTTGAATATGGGACCGACAGTTGTTCCGAAGCGTCGGTAATAAATTATCACTACTCGTTGCGTAATAACCCAGAAGAGCGCAGTTCTTATCTGCTTCGCGGCAGAAGCCTGAAATCACACAAAAGAACTGTATTTTTGTTTGTATGACTTAAGGAAACGTTAAAATGTGTAAAATTATTTCTTCGCCAATGTACCGTGTTGATGTTATTAACTGCATGGAAATGAAAATGCAAAAGGAAATGTGGAATCCTAAGGGATTTGTTTACGTAAACTTTTCTGTGAACATTCTGAAATAGCTCAAGATATTTCTGGGGACAAACACATGTGGGCATCTGATGTTTATTGGACCGTGCGTCATTGTGTTAACTGAAGAATAAAAAAACCAACTAGATGCCACTTGATATTTTATTGTACTTCTTATAGGCTCAACATGTTTCGAGCATTACTATGCCCATCATCAGGAGCTCGCTACTATGATGTTGTTTACCACATTGGTCGTCTCCTTCTTGGTTTGCTGTATGTTGGAGGTGAGGTGCGGTTAGGCTGGAGTAGTGTCCGGGTCGCGAGCTGCTGATGATGGGCATAGTAATGCTCGAAACATGTTGAGCCTATAAGAAGTACAATAAAATATCAAGTGGCATCTAGTTGGTTGCATGTGGGCATGTTTAGGTCAGGGCCGGTTTTGGGGTATGGTTACCTATGCTGCTGCATGGGACCCCATCCTTCGTGGATTCCCGAAAATACAGTTTGCATTACAGATGTCGTGTCAACAGTATTTTTTAATCTAATTTCTTATATTGCACTATCCCAATGTTTAGTTCCAGACTCCGCGTAAGGAGGGTCCAAAATATTCATTTTTGTTTTGGCCCAGAAATAACTTAAACCAGCCTTGGGTGAAGTTATACATTTCGTTAGTGACAGAGGTTTGTCCATTGTCAACAGCCATCACGAAATGCCGTTTAACAATGGTTGGTCAACTTCAAAACGAGAGAAATCGTCTTCGGAGTTTGTGTCTGGAAGGGGGCACAGTAAAAGGGGTCTCGAGATGAAGGACGTTTAATGTTTTGATCATTTGACTAGGCAGTTTGGGAGAAACTTCCAGGCTACTCAACGTCTGAGTCACGGGTACCTTGACAGGAGGCCTTAAATAAACAAACGTGCCGTGCTGTCCCTTCTAGCCTTATCGCCCATGTCAATTCAATGTTCTGAGAGCGTGGCTAGAGAGAGCCGCAGCAGAAATGAAGACGAATAGAGGATTACTGACGATAAACTGCAAGGGAAGCGGTTGTGACATATTTCAAGGTTTTACAGGTGCACACAGAATAAAACTAAGAATAGCATGTGTGCGGGCTGGCTGAGATTGGAAACAAACATCTCCAGTGTGATGTATATGGAATTGTTTATTGCCTAAAACGGCGACCGTGCTTCATTCAACGTGCAAACTGAAACTGACTTTAAGTTTTGTGGATTTCCAGACGTGGATACTTTGTTCTGCAACACTGTGTTCAAACAGTCCACGAACTCTTTATAGCCTCCACGCCTGTCGGCCCAGTAACTACAGTAGATAACAGAAGTTGTCTGTCACTAATGCTCATTTGTTCTTGTATATTACGTCATTATCTTCAGGTTTATTGAAACTTATTCGTAATAAAAGACGTAGATGGGTGAGACCTATGGGGGAATTTTGATACCCGAACAAAAAAAAGTAGTATTTTGATCTCAGTATTTAACCAACTTGATGCACAAAATTTGTTTCCCAATAAGTTTTATTTCATGCCTCTACATGTTTCGAGCACATGTGCTCGAAACATGTAGAGGCATGAAATAAAACTTATTGTGGAACAAATTTTGTGCATCAAGTTGGTTAAATGCTGAGATAAATATACTGAGATGCACGGCCAACAAAACGTCAAAAAATGTAGTATTTCTTATGGATTATTAGAGATATTTTATTTAATATTTATTTATTTATTTATTTATTTTGCTTAACTGACTAAGTTTCTAAAGTTTTTTTAGTTAATAATTTTGTATTGGGTAAATCTCTGCTACCCGTGGCAGAAAGCGCCATCGATGTTTTCCATGTAGGATGGTATATTAACTAAGGAAAAAGAATTGAAATTATTTTGCAAATGGGGTTTAAGGCGAGGGACACGTATCGATATTCAGTTAATGACAAAGCACCTGCTCGGCAGCAATAACGAATTAAATTTTTTATTACTCCTGACAAGTATTATTTCGAATTGTGCTGATTGCGTATGAAGATGATTATATGTAAGATCTAGTATTTCTTTACCAGTACAGTGTTATAGTCTTTAGAGTAGTAATCATCAGTAAATCTGCCAGACATTTGGCCAAGCTGTCCCTTTCTTTTTCCCAAAGACACAACGACACAACCAACAAATCCAGAAGACTTGAATCTTCAGCTTCCCTTTCCTCTCGCAAATGTACTATAAAGTGTCTTAGTGTTCTGTACCTCCCCATCCTGCTTGCGTGTTGTTTCACATTAGTTCAGTAGTCTTGCACAGGACAACATTGTTACTGGTTCAGGTCTTAATTATTTTAATTTATGCGACTTCCGTTATCGTTTAGTAGGCTGTATCATCTAGTTCGCTGAATGCTGACATGAAAGTTACAACTGAAACTGTTTGTGGGGAGGAAGAACAAGTTGAGAATGAAAAAAAAAATCTGGCGGTAGATGAGAATATTTTTGGAGGAAAAGAAAAGCTTGTGACCTTAACCATAAGGCGAAATTGAGCCTGGAGGCTGGAGACGGATTTAATTCTTTTTTCAAAGATATGCTTCTCTCCTCCACCAAGCCGGCTGTAGGCACAACTCAGCTTTTTATTATAATGTAGTGGGAAATTCCCCAGGGTGTAAAGCGGCCAGTACCTGAAGCTAACAACTCACTTGCAATACGCCGAAGGTTTCGATAGATGGACGTCTATTCCGCAATACGTCTTCAGGGCATGGTGCTGAATTAAAGAAGCAGAGAAACACCTTCTGACTTCACCTTGCCCTCTGACAAAAAAGAACGTAATTGACTCACCTGTAAAACTAACTCGAAAGTTGTCGACAATCTTAATAAGAAGAGTACCAACAATACTAACAGGAAAATAGTAATTATAATGGGGTGTACTGTCATCAGAAATCACAAACAACCTATCAGCTCTACAGCCTTATCTCCCTTTTATTTCTTCTGGGATTTCTCGGATTATAAGATATCTTTGCATAGAAGTCACCTTGGTTTAGTAGTCTTTCAAAGCCTGCGGCGTGATTAGAATCTCTTTTAATCTCACAACGTCTTTCTTTCATTTCCTTTGACAAGTTTTGTTTGCAACATTTCTTTCTACGACAAATGACGCTCAAGATGCACACAGAAACGTAGTGTGTCTTCAAGTAAAGGATCCGGTATTGTTGCCCGGTTTGAAACAATAATAAATATTTTGACAAGGTTTAGTGAAAGACCTTAATATCAAGTTCTATGAAATAATTTTAGCGAATGCTGAGCTGCAAAATACGGATTTAACAGACGGACCTTGTGAGGCTAACGGGGGGCAGTTATGCAGCCCTTCATTACTACTAGGCAATCGTGGCAATGTGGCTGTATCGGTTCGACGTGGACAGCTTGGAGCTCGTCTTGCAAGGTTTGTAAAAACAGAACATAATAGTCCTTGAGATCTAGAAATTCTCTGTCAAATATTTTTTGATGTGTTATTAACTGACACCAGGAAGATCTGCGCGTAGCTTGGAGGGTAATGGTAAAATCAATATTAAAGAACTGAGATGTGAGGGTGTGCAATGAATTCAAATGGCCCAGTGGTGGGCTGTTTTGAGCACTGTAGGGATTGCTGAGCGGCTGTTAGCACCTCCAGACTATCTTACGTGGAATTACACAAGATTACCGTCTAGTGAGACCACTTGAAGACAGTTATGGTGCGTCATCGTCCTCCTACTCCTTACCGTTTCACAGATTTTCATGTTTCCACAGTGATTAATATTCTTTATGGGGACGAGGAGGGTTGTGACACCTTGCAGACTGTCAGGTGAACACCAACATTAAGTAGGAACATATTTTTTCCCCTATGGCGCTTTGGCCCGTGATCTGGTCTTTGCCTCCCCTGTATCGAGGCTTCACGATCACAGTTAAAAACACACCACATTCGGTAGGACTCCTCTAGACGCGTTCTCAGCCCGACGCGGAGACACGACAGTCACAAGAGACAAACATCCATGCCCCCGGCGGGATTCGAAACCACAATCCCAGGAAGCGAGAGGCCAAAGACCCACGCTTTAGATCGCGCGGCCACTGAGATCGGCGGTAGGAACGTACTAAATCCATATTCTTTTATATCCCGAAGGTGGAGAAAACTACGACCACAATACACGATATCATATCCCGCATACGCAGTTAGGTGATCTGGTGGCTAACTAAATCCACCGAGCAGAGTTATGAAAGATAATAATTGTTCGTGTGGTCAAGAAATTTCTCACATTTCATGAAAACCGAAAGTTCGTTACCCTGTTTCAAACAGCCTGTCACTTGGTCTTCTACATCTTGCCATTTTATTTTAAGGTCCGTTTTAATATTGCACTCACATCCAAGCCTATGTCTTTCAAGATCTGCTTTTAGTTGAACCTGACAATACCAAGTAGCCATTCGTATTCTGTTCCATGCGTGCCACATGCCCTGCCCATTTCTTCCTCCTTGAGATGATCATCCCAATAATATGCTGTAAAGGGTACTTGCTAATAACAGAATTCCTCACTATTTAATTTTGTTCACCTCCGGTTTTTCCTGTCTACAATTTTTCGAATATTTTCTTAAACAGAATGTTCAATCTGTGCTTTTCCCTTAATGCGAAAACACACGATTCACACTCATACAAAGCAACAGGCTACATTGTAGTTCTACATATCTTAATATTTCGACTTTAGATAGCAGGATGGATGACAGAAGCCTTCGAACTGAATGGTACCATGCATTCTTGAATTTAGTCTGCACTGAAATTCTTTACGAGGGCAATTCTGATTTCGTAGCGTAGTTTCCAAATATTTGAACTTTGCTGCATCCTGAAAGGATTTATCAGCTATCTTTGTGTTGTGGTTTTGTCCTACATCCTGTTACTGAAACACGAACATACGTAGTACATATACATCTTGATCACATTTTTAGTTTTGTCCAGCAAAGTAGCATCATAAGCGTAGACCAGAAGATGATATATCACATTTATTTTCAGTCCTCCTGGTTTTCCCAGACTTCCGTTACATCTTTGCTAATTTCTTACTTTTAATTTCAATGGACCTAACTAAATCTCATGTCTAATTTCCGTTGCAAAGAATCCCTTTAATTCTGGGACCCTCTGTACCATTTGTTAATGTACTGATTTGTTTAAGCTTAAGACTTGTTATTGTTAGCTTCTAGCCCAACCTGTAATATGAAGGGCTATCACTTATCAGCTGTCCAATACTGTTTATTCAATATAGTGCATTCCCAGGTACCTTTTACATCTGGAGGTCGTCTACCCCACCGACAACCTCAAGATACGCCGTGTTATGGTGACAGGGACCTCCCCATTGTCGAGGTTTCACCATCACACTCAGACACAAAACACTCGGTAGGATTCCTCTCTGGACGAGTGATCAGCCCGACGCAGAGACCACTAACTGAAAACACACAACACTCACAAGAGACAGACATCCATGACCCAGCGGGATTCGAAACCGCCATCATAGCATGCGAGAGGCCGCAGAACCACGCCTTAGACCGCGCGGCCACTGGTACCGGCATTTAACATATTACTGAAAAAAATATTAAGTGTGTACCTGCAATACCAAATTGCGTCTAAATCTGTCAGTTTTCGAGCGGATTGTCCACATGTAGCTGTAGCTAGAGCATTATACAGTTAGTTTCTATATATTCTACTGTCTTTTGGAACCGATTCATTCTCCTACCTGTCCGAAGTGTATTGGCACAGTGCTAACACGCTTAAATGGTGACAGTGCGATCTTATGTACTCGGTGTACTGCAAATATCGAAATAAATATTGCATGTAAATAACCTAGAGATAATTGATGCACCATTCCCTTCACACAGTCGTTTTCACTTCGTCATTTGAGGCTCCTTTCACCACAACGTCCAGGCGGGCTGTGAGACTCGCCCAGGTGCCAACTAACTAATGGGTTAAGGGGGTATAGCTGCCAGGTCACGAAATTGGCCATTCAGGTCCGTCTAATATTTACGGTTAGCAATGCATGGAGCTCAATAAATCCATTCTGCCACTGTCTTCAAGGAGTGGTGATTAATTAAGAAAAAATAACCTTCAATATTTACCTTTTTGTCAACATATTGAAATCAAAACATCGGATAAGCTTCACCACGCACACACAACACATTCACGAGCTATCTAACGACGCACACATTACAGGCTTATCTGGTGCATGTTTACGCACTCAGTGCACACTCACCACACTATCTACGCACAAGCACTATACATTCACCCAAAAGTCTACCTACTCACACAGCACATAATCAACAATGCATCTACACATACGCACGCACGCACATACACACACATTCTTAAGCTATTCGTATTGACAACACGAGATGCTGCCTTATTTATGAGTATAAAATGTATGTAAAATGTACCATGCACGCGTTCATGAACTGTAACACTGATTCTAAGACACGTATGAAATATAGAGGCTGGAGAATTCCTTGAAAGACAGAAAAATCTGTGAAGATTACTCCTACTGTTGCGCGGCGATGTGAATTCTCATGGATTTGTAGCGACGTTTCAGAGGAACCATCAGATGATGATAAAAATAAATATATCCAGGGGCGTGGTTACCATGGGGGGAAGGCTGCGGCTGCTCGGGGAAGCGGAGTTCTAGGGGAGGCAAAATGAATATTTTAAATTTAAAAAAATGTGTGCCCTCAACAAATTTCAAATTGTTGATAAAATTAAAGTAAATTTAATAGATAAAAATCATTTCAAAGTTCGTAATCCCTGTCAGGGCCGGCCATTGTTATTGTTCAAACCGAACATAAAAACATTTAGCTAAGCCGCTGTATACATCTACCACACTAAACTGCATCACGTCCCACAATACAGTATTGCCATCTTTCGAACTGAGAACTTTGCTGTTGTCGGTATAACTGCAGCTGTACACATGTTGGTCCAGTTGTGGTAGCCATAATTAATGCATCTTTTGTCGTTGTCATTACATTGCACAATGTAAGCCTGAAAGGTTTTTGTCTCTCGTAGTCGCTGCATTTGGGAAAAGGGCAACGTAATTCTCATATGCTTTTGCGTTTGGTAACGTGCTGAAACGAGCAGCAGATTTTGCAGTTCGCATTGGACTTACACAGGCAGCAGCTAGTACATTTCTTAATGGACTCATACAAGAGGTAGCTTTTGCCGTTCGCAGCAGGTTCAACTAGCGGGTACTTTATTCTTCTTACTTTTAGTTCCTTCCCAAATACGTCCGCAAATTTGGTCAAAACTGCGTGTCTGTCTGTTCGTCAAAGTTTAATAACTCGAGAACTGTTGAAAAAGGGTTTTTGACAATATTTTCTGGTATATTCCAACTTTATTTACAACCCAACACAAAAATAACGGACACTTTACATGAATTACTGCGTGTGTTTTTGCCATCGTCCAAAGTAACTCGCTAAATATTTATTTGAGAGAAAAGATTTCGAAAACACGTTGTGGAGAAAAACGAAACAAATATTGTATGTTCAATACACCTTTTCTCTACGACTTACGATTTTTTTAGACAATTCAATGCGCAACAAAAATCTGTTATTAATTTGTTACTCTATCGGTGTACATATCCAAAAGTTTATTTGTATTTACATTTGAATCTGACATACAGTTTGTTACTTTGTATACGAACTTATTATAGTTAATCAGTTAGTTAGTCAGAACAAAGAACATTTAACTTCCCCTGAAAATTTTGTTTCAGTTTTCCTACCAGTTTTTTTCAACATCTGTCACAATGCGTCGGAGATGAAGCATACAGAGCGAAGGACATAACCTCGTCCTGATATGCTCATTTGGCGCGTTGCATTCTACAAACACACGGGATATCTAAGCCACGTTTCAACCTCAAAGTGATAAGAGTGATATTTATGTTTACATAAGACTTTTCTATTTGAATGAACAAAAAATATTTCTCTGAAAAAAAATAACAAACGACTTTATTCTACGTGTTACTTGTATACAGCATGAGCAAATTGAACTCGCAGCAGTAAGCTCATGTCTATCCTTTTTTCCATCTCCGAAATACTTGGCGAATTTGAATGCAATTTTACATTGACGAGTCCAGAAAAAAATGTATAGAGCGAATTTAACAGTGCTATATGTAACTACTGTAACGAACCAGGATAGCTGAGTGGTTGCGTGTCAGAAGGCCGTGGTTCGAATTACAACCAGCCCACTCTCCAATGCATGTCGGTAGGTGGAGGAGCAGCAATTCAACGCCGACCACTCAACAAGTTCAGTATGTTAGGAATCTGTGGAGTTTTACTATCCTATATATCTTCATATGATCAAATTTATATTTTACCTGTCGGTTACTGTGTATGAATCTCAAAAGAAGTGTGTCAAATTTCTGAAAAAGGCTCCTCATAAAAATGGTAAAGTGGAGTAAATTTCACCTTCGAACAGTCCAAGAAGTCCAAGAGCGGGGTAGATGTATAGCTCTACTCTTTCTTTAACCTCGGCGCTAGATATGGGTGTGTAATCAACGCCACGTCCCGGCCGCTTTATCCCTGGGAAAGATCCGGTACCCATTGTTTAGGAGGCTGGGTAGGCCTCAGGCCAGATCTGGACGGGTGCGGAAAATCTCGCCGCCACCGGGATTCGATCCCCTGACCATCCAGCCCGTAGCGCATTCGCTATACCGACTGCGCCATCCCGGCCCGCCATAAAAATGGTACTTAAAAAAAATATTGAGTTGTGAGATACAGTTTCTCTTCCTGTAGCGATATGCGAAGTGTAGCTGCTGTAGTGTGCGGTAAGCCCATGAAGCCTTTACCGGTTTGTTGCCTAAAGGCAATTGTGAGTTTCCTCAGCCTCTCTAGGAAAGTATTGCACGTAAGCCACTATTGCTGCACTGAGCATTTGTCTTTCCCTGGCGTGCTACTTTATACTGCAAAATCATGGGGTAAATAAACTCAGAAATACGTGGTGGCACATGGCAGCAAATATCGTTAAGTATACTCGCTGGGTTTGAACCATTGCCCCTAGAGACTAGGCATGGGTAAGGGCGGTCGGAGTGTACCCTGACCCGCGTAAAACAGACATCCTTGAGCGCTAATTATCAAGATAAATCTTTTATTCCATGAACAAACACAAGACACTGGTACAGGTAGCAATAAAAATTAACAGTCCGTAGCTGACTTCAGTTTGAGAGAGGCAAATGGCCTGGTCGAAGGTCGTCTGGAGCCCGGACCTAGGCTAAAGCCACCTGAGTTGTCTGCGTCTGTCACGGCCACCTACCAACCACGCACCTTATTTCGAGACCCGGTGAGTTCGTTCACCCCCCCCCGGTCGCAGACAGGCGCGCGCGTCTGCATTCTTCGCAGTCTGATGCGACAACAAATTCGCTGGTCCAGGTTCTGATCCGGTCTGCCCGCTTCCGGTGGAAATAGGCCACGGCTACAATGACTCACGTGTAACATTGTAAAAAGTAAAACAATTAGGAAAATTTTGTTCGAGGAGCAATATTCCTCGTTGTTGCACTTGCAATGTTTACTTTTTTAGTTTTGCAGGCGAATTTGGTATAGGCATTTCTAATTACATGGAAGAGTCCTTGAGAAGCTAATAGTTACTCAGTTAGTCAAGAAAGCCTTTGCCTTTATACCACCTGAAATTTCATATTATTTAGATAAGAGAAGGCTACATGTTATTATCCCGAGATGCGTAAGAAACGAAAATGGTCAGAGGTTTCAGTCTGGGGCATTGCGGTCGGGGCTTCAAAACTGCCTTTCATTCACTAACCCATGGATTGTAACAATTATTATTATTATTATTATCGTTGTTGTTGTCGTTAATTTCAGTGGTGGTGATGGCGGTAGTAGTAGTAGTGTTAAAATGTTAAACTTAAGGGGTTTCATTGATTAAAATACCGATTTTTACACTCTTCTTAAAGTAATTTACATTATTTTTTAAAAAGTAGTGTAATCTGGTCTTCTATGCTGTGTATTTGTTATCTATAAAAGAAGGGCACTGCTAACATATCAACATTGACCTGTCTCATGGGGCATTTTGTCTACAGCGATTGTCTATATGTAACTTGGTTTCTCAGAGTAAATGGCCATAATGTCATTAAAAAAGCTTTAGCTGTTTCGTCATTTCAATGAAGATGCGGTGTGTTTTCTGTACAATAGAAAATCGATTGTTTTGTATTATTTAGAACATCCCCATGCATTGAAAATTAACTTTGTGAAACTATTCCCTGTTCTTTTTTCTTCCGCTAAATAACTCATATTTTCTTATGATCGGTGTGTTACATTTATTGATGTTTAAGTTATTTTTTGTGAATAAACAATTGCTATGCGTCAGAGGAAAAATTCAGGAGACTTACGTATTTGCTTTGCGCAATGCTGAATAGAAGTATTTGTCCGAAAGTGCTGCGACCGGCAATCTAAGCACAGTTTTCTTATTTTATTCTACTTTCAAGCAAATTATTAGATGATTCCCAAGTTCCAAATCGCTGCTGCGTACCTCACAGACGGTCCCTCCCGATTTAAATTAAAAATTAAATCCTTGGCTCCGATGGACACAAAATCAAACAATTCACCATCGTTTCAAAATTACGCAGCCTTGTTTCACGCCACTGCTTCTGTTAATGTAAGCACCTCTTTTACAAATATTCACAAAACATGACCAAACACGAACTAATAGAAGTTCTGCGTCAACGCCAGTATTAATGAAAAAATTCTGTTCTCGGAAATTACGAACCAGTATGATGGTTTGGCATGCCCCCACAATTGTTCCTTTCTTTCTCTTCAAACCACATAAAAATTGCGAAAGTCAAATTTGTTCGTAAGGTAGGACGCAAAAAATATACGAGGCTTTTATTCTACGACGGTCAAGCTTACGGTCGGTCAAGTGCACAAGTTGCCATTGGAGCAAAATCTGATTAAGTTATGGCAACATTTGGTCTACAAATTGTGCCCATATAGAGGGCGGGTGTATGTTGAATATGTAACATTGTAAATATTATTTCACAAGTTTATTGTCCTAAGACTGTAAATATGCAGATGCATAGCTGAGAACGACTGACGTGTAGGTCAGAGAACAGGCCCGTCCTCTCGTCGGACAGAACGGCTCGCGACGACGATAATTGCAATGGTCAGGCTTGCTACCGGAAATCAAGTCATAAGCCCCTGTATCGTCTAAGATGCCGTCACTAGCAAACTGACTTATACCTGTGCTTCTAGATTCACCTGGGTTCATAGTCGAACCCTTTGAGAGGACTGCACTACACCTTTGCAGTAAGCTGAAATATCGTGGTGTTTGTGACTCCGTCTTCATGGCCGCAGACCGACAATTTATCCTTTCGCTATATTTGTAAGACGTGCCTGCACATGTGTGTGTGTGTGTGTGTTTGTTTGTTTACAAGATTAAGATCTCCTGGGATGTCACGCTGCGTTGGGCGAGTAGGCCCCGCATTGTCGAAGGATTGTCTTGAAAGTGAAGCAAACGTCGAGAACTACTCGCACAGCGACATAGCGTAACATCCCAGAAGACTTTAGTCTTTAGCAGCGCCACACTGAAAATTTAAGATCTTGCAAGTTTGTGTGGGTTGCTAGATATTCAAGAACGTCGGAAACCACAGACGGGTGGTATTTTTTTTTCTGCTCCTCGGTCTTAGGTGGGAGAGACATTGTTCTCAAATCTTCTGTTAAAAATGTCTGTGGTGAGTAAAGACATTCCTGTCTGTTCAGCCGTTTCATACTCAGTGCTTTCTATGCAGTGCTCTTACTGCTTGAATGACGTGTAGAAGGATCGTTACTTCCTTTCGTCTCTGAAAATTTCATGCACCTTCAGGTGCTATTTGCATTAGCTGCTAAGTTTAGGTCCCTTTAAACCTATTTGATTACAAGTTAGAGCACATGCGAAATTCTCTGCTGCCAGACAATGCTACAGCGACACAGAAATCTCACTTTGATCACTGACCGTACATGACTGAAGCCGAAAACCTGCAAAGAAAACTGCATATGCTGCAACATATCAGCTACGGTCGTGCCCAGTACTGTTCAGCCCACGAGATGTGAATTTACTCTCATGCATTGCGCACTCACACACGCGCGCGCGCGCACACACACACATTAATTATTTAGTTTATTAATTCATTCTGTTGTCTGCCTTACGACTGGTCCATAGCATCTTCCGAAGCTAGTTCTCCACAGCGTGCGATCTAGTGTTTCCTCTTTCAATTTACAGTATCCTCTTCTTTCCTTAAGGTCATCCAGTAGAAGCTTACGTCTTCTACCTCGTCTACTACACACATATGTTTATTTATTATGTACTCTGAAAGCTATTCGCAATTGGACGTGCTACACAACGTTGTCTGAGTGTAATAACACATCTCGTGCTGAATGTTGTGGTGTTTGGTTATATCGGAAGTTTAGTGGTAAGTATGCCTACGACCTGTTTTATCATTCAATGAATCGTCGTCTCCGCACCATATATTTTTCATATTCTTCGGTTCTCACTATAAAAAGAGATCGTAAACACAAATATTAAAAGATATGTGATGTTTTAATATGTTCCATTTTCCGTGGATTAATAAGTTCGATAATATTTAAATAACCAACAACCCGCAATACGCTGTTTATGATGTGTTTTTTACAAATAAATAAAAAACACTGTAGTGTATTTTGTTGATTATTGATATGTTATGGATATGTAATCTGTTTTCTGGGAGGTCGAGGCAGAAATGTTGATTACTGGAGTATGTCGATATGTCAGGACATTGTGAACTTTGACATAACGTAGCAAAGTATCTTAACAAGAGTCGAGAGGAAATACGCAGATGGGTCTTGCGGGAAAAAGTGTAACTCATAATAATAATAACAATAATAATAATAATAATAATAATAATAATAAACAGCAAAACCCAAAGAAAATCTCCATGCTCTGGAATATTACGATATGTAGAGAGGTGTAAGTTACGAACGTCTCGGAATAGCTTGCTTCCTCCATATTCAGGGTAGTCACTGTCTTCTTAGACTGCCTTGAAAATGGAGGAATGTGTTCCTTTCAAGAGTTTGTAATAACCTGCCAGATTACACGGTGTAGTAATTCAGAAGGCCGCAATCTAAAACTGTCATTACCCTGAGGATCTCTTTGGGCATTTAAGCCTGTCAGCTCAGCAAATAAAGTTGTCATGCCATCCTTGGCTGTATCAACTGAGAACGTTCGTCCCTGACCTTTCCCTCTACAATCTTTAATTTCATTGCCTTGTGTTATTTTCTCCTCTTTGTGGCCCTAAAACAAGTTGGTAACAAACTTGCAAGATGGCGGCGGACTTCTTGTTTTGCTGTCTGGTCTGGTCGTTAAAAACAGAACAAGTCCCTCGGAGAAAGCGGACTGGCCACACGTGGCTCGGTGCTCTCTTCGCATGCGTAGTGAGTATCATGCCAGTACATCTTAGCACGAGGCGTCTAGGGACACGAGAGGAAAGCTGCACGCATTTTTTGACATTCTTGACATCGGTAGTGGCAGGCTCGACATAATATCGCCTTCTTTGAGACACCGTCTCCAATCTCTATCCTACAATATGTACAAAAATTGCGGCCGCACTAACCACCGAGTTTCGAGCCACTGCCACTCCAGTGCGACCCTCCAGTATTTTGTCGCGACTGGAGGCGGGACGGGGGTCCGCGGTTCGGACCTGGGCAGCCGGTTGCATGACCGCATCATCCACGAATCGAGACGAGCAAGACAGGACAAAGCGACATCGCTCTTGTGCCTGGGAGCGTATTGCTTGTTCAACTATGTTGTGTCAAGAGCACAGGACACATAGTTCACATTGTAGCTACGTACCAAGTAATTAATACATAGTGCACACACTGGAAAGTTCATCGCCTCTAACACAAAAGTCGGTCTTTGAAAGCAAAAACAATCTGACCCGTTTTACCAGAGGGTATTTTTATATGTAATGCTTTCCAAGTCCGTTTGTGGTAATTGTCCAGCTCCTGAAAAGTACGCAATCAATGATCCTCTCCTTATGCAATATGCAGTTCAAGTCTTTGTTTCTTCCTTCCTTTATTTCTTTTCTGTTTCTTTGTTCCTGCTGCCCCCACCCGCAGGTTAGATCGCCATAAAACGAAAATGTTATGACTTTAGTCTGGAGTGTGGGGTCGACGCCCCGGCCCGGTGATTCCAGGTTCTGGGGTGAAGGCTGAGAGTTCGTGTGCAGCTTGTGGATATTTCTGCAATGATGCAAATCTGTCGCTATATCCAGTGGCAATTGACGTCCTGTGGCATTCATGCTGCATATGGAACTCGTCGATTTCCTTATTTGTGCTATAAAAGACTTTATTTTTAATTTAAAATTCAACTTACAACTTCCCACTAAACCGACCACGTGTCCTTACACTGTGATGACTCGATTGTTTAGCCGCATTATTAAACAGGTACCCTGTTGATTTTTTTAAGGTAATGACGCAGCTGTGCTATGGAATGTAGAGAGTTTTGATCTCACCTAAAACACACGTGTTTCTGTCCTCATATTTTTTAATAGGTCTGCCATTTCTAAGGACGTGAAATAAAATTTCTTGGCGACGTCTATATATTTTATTCTTGCGGTAACGAAATGAATGAAAATCACATAATATTATGGAGATTAAAACACTGCCGGAAGTCGAGTAGGACATTATTTAATCATAAATGTTTTTATTTCTCTGAAAAAAAAAAGAAATGCAGAAGCACCCCAATTTCAAGACATCAGGCATGTTAGGTTATAGATTGCTATACTAGTTTGTGTAGTATGCACAGAGTTTAAAATTCGTTTGCACACAAATTCATCTCGCTGAAATACAGTAATATGATAAATTTAACAGAAGATTTCTAAAATACTTTTAATTAAACATATACGTTCCAAAAAATTTGCAGTTTTAAAACATTCGGTGTGTTGTGCTAAAAATTGAGTTTACAAAGGACATGTTTGTCACTGACACCCGAAATCGCAAACGTAAGGCATAAAGCACAAAGTTCATTGTTTTTACAGGCTTCTACCTTAGTGAGTTTATATGGTTATGCGAAACAAAATCAAGTGGAACAGTTTGTTGAAAGATTCATGACGCTATTAAGAACGGGGTACCGGACACGTTTTGGAACCTGAGGACGGACAAAAAATGAACGGAAATTTAGTGCTTACTCCTCCGGAATTTTATATAGAAAGTAAAACTTTGATTCAGTGCAGTGTGCTTGAAATACGTTTAAAATGAAGCATCTGCTGATCTGTGCAGCAACGAACATAAAGAATGAAATTGTAATATTCGGTCACGATTCTGAGTTTCTCGCTGAGTTGCAACACTGTTGTTAGTAGCAGAATATTATTGTTCATTGTCGAAATGTTATCCATGACCCTCTCTGTTTTTCTCTAGCGCGTTAGTTTCTTTTTTTGTAGGGGGGGGGGTGCATTGGGTGCGTCTCCTTTTCTGCTACTGAAAAAATACCTATGTCAGTGGTCGGTTAAATGGTTCTGAAAATATGATAAGGTAAATTTGTTACTGCGCACTTCCTGAGAACATATGTGAGGACTGAAGATAAGCTGGACTCATTCTTAACCTTGGTAAAAAATGGAGACAAGTGATTAGCTGTACACCCCGGCCGCTTTAACCTGGCATCCATGGAGCCGGATGGTGCTTCGACCTTAGAGCTGACTTACATTATTCTGAGCCGATGAAAGCCTCTTTCGCTGACAAAAATGGGACCATTATTTCTCGGTTTTCAAGCCCGTAGACTAGTCACTTTTCCGATTACGTTCTGAAAAATTATGCAAGTTTTTAAAAATATATGTTTGATTACACATATGCTGTATTTATTTCATACGTAATACATATATTGGTACGTTTATAATATCTTATTTCTTTAGTTATCGCCATCACACAGAGCTGAGAAAGGAAAATATTTGTACTGCCGCCATACTCTTATCTTGTGTTCTACAACAGTAGTACCTTAAAATAAGTTCAAATTCTTTTCCTAGATCTATTACCGCACTTATTTGCAGGCCACTGTCGCTCCCGCCACGCAATTTGCAAGTTCTGCATTTGATTGCAGGAAAATGAAAGGCATGATATTCCTAAGCTATTAGCGAAAATTAAGTGGTTCAAAAATTGAAAATTAGGCTGAAGAAAAATGAGGCTTTTGAGACTACTAGGCTGTGTGTGTGTGTGTGTGTGTGTGTGCGTGCGTGCCTGCGTGTGAGTGCTTGTGTCAGTATGTGTGTGTACGTGCGTGCCTGCGTGTGAGTGCTTGTGTCAGTATGTGTGTGTGCGTGCGTGCCTGCGTGTGAGTGCTTGTGTCAGTATGTGTGTGT
>Ga0123352_10006961_pt1 | contig 17402 bp, 7 predicted proteins | sample TergutLab28metaG_FD_89700 | JGI IMG/M metagenome (GOLD analysis project Ga0123352, IMG submission 89700) | Labiotermes labralis P1 segment gut microbial communities from Petit-Saut dam, French Guiana - Lab288 P1 | ecosystem: Host-associated > Arthropoda: Insects > Digestive system > Gut ... | reverse complement strand
GCTGGCCCAGGATAGAGACGGGTGGCGGACGCTTGTGAGTGCGGTAATGAACCTTCGGGTTCCGTGAAATGCGGGGAATTTCTTGACTAGCTGCAAACCAGTTAGCTTCTCAAGAAGGACTCTTCACCATGGAGTAGGTAACAATGGTATTGTAAGTAATGAAATGTGTATCTCAACAGATATGAAGTGTTGGTGGTCGGAGGTCGAGTATAGATGTAACATAGGCATCTACTTACGGTCAAGCTAAAGGTCGAGCAATGTGTTGCATATTTTTGTAGTTTCTCTATGCTCATTTGGTGGTTGTTTGGAAGGATTTCAGTGGTCTGGTTCAAAGTAAGATTATCTCTTGTCTTCTGTAATAATAATGGTAAAAACTTACAAAATACATGTGCGTTAAGTAATATGATTGGTACGGGATAGTTTATATCACGACACTTACCTATAGAAATATCTGGGGTGTAGTAATTCCTGGGAGGGGCTCAGTACATAGCAAGGTATGTATATGTGGAAAAATTGTTGTGTTGTTCTGTGTATTGTTTATGTCGATTGTGTTGTTCTATGTATTGTTTGTTAGTTAATGTGTACTGTCAACCCATTTGCAGTTAACAAATATATCATATCATATCAAGATACCTGAAGATAACACACAGAAGGAAACGGATGTACATACTTTCCCCTGAGCTGAATTCAAGTTCTAGATATTCATGTCCTCCTACTGTTCAAGTGGCGCTGAGCTGTTGTTGTTTTTGAGAGACAGGAAGTACCAGCAGACGAATATGTGTGTGTATATATATATATATATATATATATACACACACACACACACACATGGGTCCGTGCATCGTGAATCGAATTTAATAACTTTCCAAAAAGATACGACTTATTCAGTTTATTTATTGCTTTTCTGTAGGCAGCTCTACATGTTTCGGGTGTTGACACCCATCATCAGGAGCTCGTACAACTGTAATTACAGCTTCTGGTATTGATTGATTGCAATGAGTAAAATGCGCAGCTATTGATACTAATATATAATTTAAAATTCTAGATTGGTTATATTGAATGTTACTAGCCTTGACGAATATGATATGTAAAATAACGGTGGATGGTTAAAAGCAGTATTTTGAAATTATGTACAACAAAATATAAAATATATAAAAATATATATATATATATATACATAGCCCAAATTATGTATATATGTCTCGTGTATAATTTTGCGCTGTGAACTGAGTAGCTTAAATTACGTACAGCATTACATTTCATAATAATAAATGTCGAAGAATTCTGTCTGCATGCTTCTTCCCACTTATGCTTCTTTTTGCAAGTTATCAGCTCAACATGCTACGTTTTTATTTGACACCATGTAGAGTATACAAGTTATGAATTTCTGCTTACGGATTAATTACTGGGAACGTTGCTTCTTGGAACGAAATACGAAGAGTTATGCCGCACTGCTGTGTGTGCGGTAGGACATCTACCAAAAGAATAGTATTCGTTACGGTCACCGGTATGTGAAATATGTGAGACATTTCTGTTCTCATTTTCCAAACGCAGGCGCCGATTTGCCAAATTAATTTGTATATTTGTGTAATAGAAACCAACAAGGTGCATTATGTTTCACCTTTATTTGGTAAAGAACTCGACATGTTTCGGACAGACTTACTTCCCATCATCAGGAGTCTTAATACTGTATTCACAGCAGTTGGTGTTTGTCATGCTATTTATGTTGACTGTCTCAAACTCGTTAGCAGACAGTCAACATAACTAGCATGACAAACACCAGTTGTTATGAATACCGTATCAAGACTCCTGATGATGGACAGTGTGTCCGAAACATGTAGAGTTGTGTATCAAGATAAATTTGAGAAATAGTGCATCTTGTTGGCTTCAATTATAAGAATATATCGCGATGCACGGTCCTCTGAATGTCAAATTTGCCTAATTAAGTTAGGCAGTACATATAGTTTATGAAATGTCTTTACGCTTTAACAAATAATTAGGCATCTAGTAGAACATTATAGGCCTTGACAGTGATTCATTGCTGATGTAAATAGAGCAATGGCATTTATATACTGTATTGGCGACGGTTCGGAGATTTTGTCTGCCTTAAAGTGATTCATTTTTGTTCTGATATACACATTTAAATGAATGTGACTTTCTGAAATATATAGCGGTGTTTTATAAAGAGTTATTAACAATTGTTTTTCTTTGTTATTGACTTTGAATATTAGAACTAAAATAGAATCCTTGTGCTAAAATACAACGTAACAGTTTAGAACAAAATTCAAAATATTTCTTTGTATTTAAAGTTTGTGCCGTGTAATAAGCGGTGTTAATATTTTAACCGATTGTACTTTTGATTTAGAAACATCTACCTTAACACATTACTCTTCGCAGACGACCAAGTAATAATACAAGTCTCTGAAGACAAACTCCAGAAATCTGTCTATATATTAAGCCAAATGAGCAAAGACTACAACCTCAAAATATCTACGGACAAAACTAAAATTATGGCTTTTAAAGGGAGACACTTAGCGCGTTCTAAAATAGAAATAGACGGATCAATATTAGATCAAGTGAAACAATTTAATTATTTGGGATGCGAACTGAGTTTATATGGTGAACCAGATTTTGAAAAAATAAATAAATAAATAAACAGATTCCAACGAATATGTGGCACTATTAGGAAACACTTAAAGAAAACCCGTACAGATACCCAAATGAAATTTTATAAAGTTGTAGCTAGATCATCACTACTGTATGGCAGCGAAACGTGGGTAACCACGAAGAGAGACATGACTGGCTTAGAAGCTGCAGAGATGCGCTTTCTAAAAAGTGTTACGGGATGCACAAGGCTGGATAAAATAAGAAGCGAATTCATAAGAAAAGATCTAGAGATCTCTGGAATACAAGACGTGAGACTCAAATATAAACAAAACTGGATCAACCACCTTGAAAGAATGGACAACACCAGACTGCCGAAACACGCCCTCAAATACAAACCTCGAGGAAGAAGAGATCGTGGACGCCCCAGGAAACGATGACAATGCGTCGATGCCGGAACGGGTCAAACGACCTAATCCATGGAACAAGATGATGATGATGATGATGACTTTTGATTTACTTACTAATTAAAATAAGTATTTTGTGTTATTAGACCAATACTTGCTTGGTCAATCGTGTGGTTGCTTGTGTTTTGTATTTCTGTTCACTGCTCTTAAACCACAACATTTTCGTCGTCTCGTTCTTCTCGAAGCCATTTTTGTACCCTTCAAATTATGTTGGGTTATTTAGGGATGAAGACCATATTGTTTGGCCGACTGTATAATCCATTGTTCCGCCTGCTATTGTGCTGTGGAAACGCTATCTGTCGAGAAGGGTGGGAAATATAAGCGAGAATTGGAAATGCAGTCATTCTAATTAGCAGCATTAATAAAGGGGTTTGTGGGTGGACGGGATTTCTACAGTTTGAGAGAGTATTTGTACAGTATAACATTATACAGCCATTGATTTCAGAAACCTTAGGGAATAATTGGTATCAAATTTGTGATACGATAATTATGTACCTTGTTTTTTAGTCGTGTATAATTACATAACTTAATAATTAATTAATTTACGAGTTAATGAGAAAGTACTGCTTTTTTGTCTTTGGGAATGTTATGCTGAAGTTCCTATAAACACTAGTTGTACTTATGTTTTCTTTATAGTGAGGCTTGTGTTTGCAATCATCTTTTAAACTGCAAGTGTTTTAACGTATGTTTATGGTTTTATTGTTCGGAAATAATGGAACTATATGAAGTACGAAATTTGTGTAATAGGCATTTAAAAATACCTCACAATATCCATTCCAAAGATCAGTTACGTTATTCTGTTTAAAGGACGTGATCGTTCGTGATTTGAGAATCACACGTAACACGCGTCGTACGTACTCTGTATCAGCAAACTGCAGGATGTGATGGTACTGCAGCTACCGTGCAGTGCAGTGAACGGGTAAGGCCTGTTAGCTGTGGGTCTTTGAAATTAGCTGGGACCCCTTCTTCATAGTTTAATGGTCGCGGTTTGGAAATCTGCTAGTTGGATGGCTACACGTGCAGAACTGTTTCCTAATTTATAATTACCGTAATGTATACCACATCACCTTCCGTGTCCCTTACATTTTAAACATTCACGAGAGTTTCAACTTCTGCAGTTGACACAGCATTTTCGTGACTCTGTAGATTAGCTCAGAACCGTACGTACTTGAGAGTGTACGGCTGTTGTTTGTTGAGATGCTGCTGAAAGTCGGTGGCTACCCCCATCCATGCAGTCTGCCGACACATGTAGTGTACCTTATCAATAAGAGGCATTTCAGGATTCTGTAGAACTTCTTAGCTTTGATGTACTCAAAGCTTTGGCAGGAAAACCTCAAAGGAATAGGCGTAGATGAGATAGTGATATTAATTTGGCCGTGAATTTGGCACATACGTAGAGGTATTAACGTATCGGAGGAAACTGTTGCCTCTATCTTCGTAGTAGGAACCTACAAAGTAGACATTGTCTGATGATTGGCATCTTAAGAGCCTGAAATATAATAATAATAACATTTATTACCTGCAATTGGGTTGTCACCCGGTGGCAGTGGTTACTTTACATGTATACAAAATATGAAATTGGTTACTAATAAGTTTAAGTCGGGAGGGCTATATGAGAAGCATGTAGTGGCAACTTGGAATTTTTGGAACCATCTCAGCATTTGTTTAGAGACACAGGGAAAACAAGAAAAACCTTTGTCGAGTTGGCCGGTCGCAGGACCTTCCGAATACTGACTTCTAGCCAGCAGTCCGGCAGCTAAATTAAAAACAGCAATGCACACATAGTGCAACAAATACACATAAGATGACATCAATACACACAAGACAACTACAGCAATACACACAAGACGACAAAAACAATACAAACAAGACAACTACAGCAATACACACAAGACAACTACAGCAATACAAAGAAGACAACAACAATACACACAGGACAACTACAGCAATACACACAAGACAACAATATACACAGCACAACTACAGCAATACACACAAGACAACAACAATACACACAGAACAACTACAGAAATGAACACAAGACAACAACAATACACACAGAACAACTACAGCAATACACACAAGACACCAACAATACACACAGGACAACTACAGCAATACACACAAGACATCTTAAAATACAACATGTAAGTTATTAAATTGTTTACCGTAGTCGCAACAGCTGTTTATATCGTAATAAAACAAAGACACTCGGCTTATATAAAAGTCGGAGGGCTGTGTTGTGGTCATAACTGGAGTTACGTGTCATTATTGTTGACCATATTTCGGGGATTAAGCCCCGATCCTTGTTACAGTATGTACTTAATTTGAAACAACGGATTTAATTGACTTTGGTATGGGCCTGTGATAGGAACATCATCCTGTCAACCTGTCTGTGTTTACTCACGATCACATGACGGAGGGAATCGTGAAACTTAATGGTGTGCATCTTCCGTGCATTACTTCATTATTTATTAGACGAATGCAGCGTATTAACTGTAACGTTATACTGGCTATACCTACACTCTTGGGTTGTAATTATATTCTCTAATTAAAGATTGAAGTTTTTATAATACAGGGTGTTTCAGGAGGAATAGTAAATATATTTTGCGGTGGTAATATGGACTATTTGGAATAAATAAGTTCATATAAACATGTGTCCAGTTTTCAATTGGTGTGAAGATACAGCTGTTTGAAGTTGGCGCGTACAGATCCGGTTTTTGTCTGTGGGGATGGATGAAAAGCGAAGTCTACAAATAAAACGTAAACACAAGAGACGAATTGGTCACTGGCATTGTGAATAGCGCTGCCCTCATAAAGCGAGAACGCCAAGACGACCTCAGGAGAGCTACACGTACTATTGCCAAAAGGGTTGAACAGTGCATTGAAGTAGTTGGTAGGATTTTTGAACACTTACATTGAACTGTTGCAATTTATTGAAATCATTTACATAACCAATAAATGCAATCAATAAATAATTTTTCTTTCCTCCATACTTTTGTAAGGTTTTTTTATGCGTAACATTCAAACAGCTGTATCTCCACACCCAGTGAATATTAGACACATGTTTATATGAACTCATTTACTCGGAATAGTCCATACTACCACCTCGAAAAACATTTACTATTCCTCCTTAAACACCCTGTATACATATACTATCAGTCCAGTGGCTGCGCGGTCTAAGGCGTTGGTTTGCGTCCGCTCGTTTGCTGGGATTGCGGGTTCGAATGACGCAGGGGGAATGTGTGTGTGTCAGTTGTGAGTGTTGTCAGGTAGTGGTCTCTGAGTCGGGCCGATCACTCCTCTAGAGGAGTCCTGCCGAGTGTGTTGTGTATGGGTGCGATCGTGAAACCATGATAATGAGGAGGCCCTAGCCCTCCAGAAGCTGTTGAGCCACAAACAAACAAAAATTTGTACATGTACACGATCGGTATTACCAGTCCCAGTGATCGCGCAGTCTAACGCCTAGGTCTGCGTCCGAGCGCCTGCTGAGATGGTGGGTTCGAATCCCACCGGCGGCATGGATGTCTGTCTGTTTTGATACCTGTGTGTTGTCAGGTAGAGATCTCTGCGACGAGCTGATCACTCGTCCAGGGGAATCCTAACGGCTGTGATGCATCATTGTGTTCTAGAAACCTCGTGGCTGAGTAATCCCCTGCCCTCTGGAGGCTGTCGCGCCAAAATCAAAGAGATCAGTATTCAACCGGCCAATGCGGTAATTAACATTCAGTTTCCATTAAAGTTTGGGGATTTCCTTGAATAGCTGACGACCTGTTAGCTGCTCAGGAAGGATTCTGCTGGAGGGAGTTAGTTGAGGATGTAGTTGAACTAGCCAATGTGTATCGATAACCACACTGTCTTGCATATGGAAGGATACACGAATTGTATTGTTTATTGAAAATAATATACTGTGGGCATAGGAGGAAAACCCACTAAGCCCATTGTTAATAATTATTGCATTCAAAATCTTTTTTCATAAAATTTTAACAATGACGTTACTGTGTAGATATTTGTAATTACGTTCTCAAATATTTTTTTGTCAAAACAACAGTGTGCTGAACAAAATAAATAAATTATTATTGTTGAACTTTCGATTTATTTCTCTCAAAACTTTGCTTTCTGAATTTGGTAGTCTAATGTTATGCTCATATGTCATGTACGTGTATAATCCCTTGCATTTTATCTCCCTGATGATGGTTCAATCCGAGCCGAAATATGTCGGAGAAAATTTTGACGTTTTGCTGACCGTGCATCTGATTATATTTATCTCAGTATTTAACCTGTACATGTTTCGAGCACATGTGCTCGAAACATGTAGGGGCATGAAATAAAACCTATTGTGAAACAAATTTTGTGCATCAAGTTGGTTAAATACTGAGATAAATGTAGCAGAAAGTTTTGATGTAAAATTGTAAAGTGCGTGTAATCCTTTAATAAGTGAATTTTGCTGGAAACGTGTGTGTGTGTGTGTTTCTTGAGCGATATTCGGAACCGACAAGACCGTATTCCAACACTCGAAGTTTGATGTGTCCTAAATCGAGCAGTATTAGACGTTTCAATTTTTTAAAAGTTACTTTATTGCATGTTACCTAAACTTCGACCCTAAAACGTACTCTTTTTTTTGTAGAAGACCCTCAGGGAGGTGCTCAGAATTTCTGAATATCATACTGTTAACCGGTTGGTGAAAACTCCATTTGGCTTCGTGTTTAGCTTTACCAATTTATGTATGTCCCTGAGGTGTGAGAGTCACCTATACATAATTCTATCAGTCCATCCATCAATCACAGGCCTGCGGACTCGGAAAGCAAGTGTAGGCTACTGTAAACAGATCAACAGGTTATGTGCCATCCTGTTATCGACAGCGGATTAGTTTCCCCCGCAATAGTTGCACTAATCTCAACCGAGCGATAGGCAATTTTCCGGTCACGGAGTTTCATAACATTTGGTAAGTGGAAAGTAATCTAGTTTTGTGATGACGATAATTTTTTTTCCATCCTGGACCCATACCATTATCTAGTGACGATTTGGGATAACATATACACGTACTCTGTACTTAACGTATTGTTATTTCTAACTGCAGGGTCAGAGAAAAGGCGGCGGTTTTGTTACGATGTCTCCCTCCTGCCTGTTTCAAATTAACCGTATTTAGAATTATTTGAGTTTGAAATTGGGCACTGTAATTGAGTTGATATCTCTTGCATATTCGGTGAAATTACCCTTTTCCGGTATGATCTGTGTGTCTTATATTGTTACCGTGCGTGTGCTGTAGAATGTGTCGTAGTGTGCGCCTATACAAGAGCAGACTTGCCCCCACGGTAAGTCTGTCACTGGGACACAGTATTTACGTAACTGTACATAATTCAGTCGACTGGAAAGAGTCGGAGAAAGGTCGTGACAGTGCCTTAATTAAGCTAGGCTAATAGGACGTTCTTTTAATTGTCCTGACAAATTACTTTCATGTAATTTGTATAGTAAGATCAACTAGATGCACCAGTGTATCAAATTTATTTTATTTTGGAATGACACTCTACATTACATATTTCGGGCGGTCTTTCCGTCCATCATCAGGAGTTCGAGACTGTACATACAGCAACAGGCATTTGTCAAACAGATACTGCTGTCTGCTTGCTAGCAAGCAGACAGCAGTATCTGTTTGACAAATGCCTGTTGCTGTATGTACAGTCTCGAACTCCTGATGATGGACGGAAAGACCGCCCGAAATATGTAATGTAGAGTGTCATTCCAAAATAAAATAAATTTGATACACTGGTGCATCTAGTTGATCTTACTATACAAATTACATGAAAGTAATTTGTCAGGACAATTAAAAGAACGTCCTATTAGCCTAGCTTAATTAAGGCACTGTCACGACCTTTCTCCGACTCTTTCCAGTCGACTGAATTATGTACAGTTACGTAAATACTGTGTCCCAGTGACAGACTTACCGTGGGGGCAAGTCTGCTCTTGTATAGGCGCACACTACGACACATTCTACAGCACACGCACGGTAACAATATAAGACACACAGATCATACCGGAAAAGGGTAATTTCACCGAATATGCAAGAGATATCAACTCAATTACAGTGCCCAATTTCAAACTCAAATAATTCTAAATACGGTTAATTTGAAACAGGCAGGAGGGAGACATCGTAACAAAACCGCCGCCTTTTCTCTGACCCTGCAGTTAGAAATAACAATACGTTAAGTACAGAGTACGTGTATATGTTATCCCAAATCGTCACTAGATAATGGTATGGGTCCAGGATGGAAAAAAAATTATCGTCATCACAAAACTAGATTACTTTCCACTTACCAAATGTTATGAAACTCCGTGACCGGAAAATTGCCTATCGCTCGGTTGAGATTAGTGCAACTATTGCGGGGGAAACTAATCCGCTGTCGATAACAGGATGGCACATAACCTGTTGATCTGTTTACAGTAGCCTACACTTGCTTTCCGAGTCCGCAGGCCTGTGATTGATGGATGGACTGATAGAATTATGTATAGGTGACTCTCACACCTCAGGGACATACATAAATTGGTAAAGCTAAACACGAAGCCAAATGGAGTTTTCACCAACCGGTTAACAGTATGATATTCAGAAATTCTGAGCACCTCCCTGAGGGTCTTCTACAAAAAAAAGAGTACGTTTTAGGGTCGAAGTTTAGGTAACATGCAATAAAGTAACTTTTAAAAAATTGAAACGTCTAATACTGCTCGATTTAGGACACATCAAACTTCGAGTGTTGGAATACGGTCTTGTCGGTTCCGAATATCGCTCAAGAAACACACACACACACACGTTTCCAGCAAAATTCACTTATTAAAGGATTACACGCACTTTACAATTTTACATCAAAACTTTCTGCTACATTTATCTCAGTATTTAACCAACTTGATGCACAAAATTTGTTTCACAATAGGTTTTATTTCATGCCCCTACATGTTTCGAGCACATGTGCTCGAAACATGTACAGGTTAAATACTGAGATAAATATAATCAGATGCACGGTCAGCAAAACGTCAAAATTTTCTCCGACATATTTCGGCTCGGATTGAACCATCATCAGGGAGATAAAATGCAAGGGATTATACACGTACATGACATATGAGCATAACATTAGACTACCAAATTCAGAAAGCAAAGTTTTGAGAGAAATAAATCGAAAGTTCAACAATAATAATTTATTTATTTTGTTCAGCACACTGTTGTTTTGACAAAAAAATATTTGAGAACGTAATTACAAATATCTACACAGTAACGTCATTGTTAAAATTTTATGAAAAAAGATTTTGAATGCAATAATTATTAACAATGGGCTTAGTGGGTTTTCCTCCTATGCCCACAGTATATTATTTTCAATAAACAATACAATTCGTGTATCCTTCCATATGCAAGACAGTGTGGTTATCGATACACATTGGCTAGTTCAACTACATCCTCAACTAACTCCCTCCAGCAGAATCCTTCCTGAGCAGCTAACAGGTCGTCAGCTATTCAAGGAAATCCCCAAACTTTAATGGAAACTGAATGTTAATTACCGCATTGGCCGGTTGAATACTGATCTCTTTGATTTTGGCGCGACAGCCTCCAGAGGGCAGGGGATTACTCAGCCACGAGGTTTCTAGAACACAATGATGCATCACAGCCGTTAGGATTCCCCTGGACGAGTGATCAGCTCGTCGCAGAGATCTCTACCTGACAACACACAGGTATCAAAACAGACAGACATCCATGCCGCCGGTGGGATTCGAACCCACCATCTCAGCAGGCGCTCGGACGCAGACCTAGGCGTTAGACTGCGCGATCACTGGGACTGGTAATACCGATCGTGTACATGTACAAATTTTTGTTTGTTTGTGGCTCAACAGCTTCTGGAGGGCTAGGGCCTCCTCATTATCATGGTTTCACGATCGCACCCATACACAACACACTCGGCAGGACTCCTCTAGAGGAGTGATCGGCCCGACTCAGAGACCACTACCTGACAACACTCACAACTGACACACACACATTCCCCCTGCGTCATTCGAACCCGCAATCCCAGCAAACGAGCGGACGCAAACCAACGCCTTAGACCGCGCAGCCACTGGACTGATAGTATATGTATACAGGGTGTTTAAGGAGGAATAGTAAATGTTTTTCGAGGTGGTAGTATGGACTATTCCGAGTAAATGAGTTCATATAAACATGTGTCTAATATTCACTGGGTGTGGAGATACAGCTGTTTGAATGTTACGCATAAAAAAACCTTACAAAAGTATGGAGGAAAGAAAAATTATTTATTGATTGCATTTATTGGTTATGTAAATGATTTCAATAAATTGCAACAGTTCAATGTAAGTGTTCAAAAATCCTACCAACTACTTCAATGCACTGTTCAACCCTTTTGGCAATAGTACGTGTAGCTCTCCTGAGGTCGTCTTGGCGTTCTCGCTTTATGAGGGCAGCGCTATTCACAATGCCAGTGACCAATTCGTCTCTTGTGTTTACGTTTTATTTGTAGACTTCGCTTTTCATCCATCCCCACAGACAAAAACCGGATCTGTACGCGCCAACTTCAAACAGCTGTATCTTCACACCAATTGAAAACTGGACACATGTTTATATGAACTTATTTATTCCAAATAGTCCATATTACCACCGCAAAATATATTTACTATTCCTCCTGAAACACCCTGTATTATAAAAACTTCAATCTTTAATTAGAGAATATAATTACAACCCAAGAGTGTAGGTATAGCCAGTATAACGTTACAGTTAATACGCTGCATTCGTCTAATAAATAATGAAGTAATGCACGGAAGATGCACACCATTAAGTTTCACGATTCCCTCCGTCATGTGATCGTGAGTAAACACAGACAGGTTGACAGGATGATGTTCCTATCACAGGCCCATACCAAAGTCAATTAAATCCGTTGTTTCAAATTAAGTACATACTGTAACAAGGATCGGGGCTTAATCCCCGAAATATGGTCAACAATAATGACACGTAACTCCAGTTATGACCACAACACAGCCCTCCGACTTTTATATAAGCCGAGTGTCTTTGTTTTATTACGATATAAACAGCTGTTGCGACTACGGTAAACAATTTAATAACTTACATGTTGTATTTTAAGATGTCTTGTGTGTATTGCTGTAGTTGTCCTGTGTGTATTGTTGGTGTCTTGTGTGTATTGCTGTAGTTGTTCTGTGTGTATTGTTGTTGTCTTGTGTTCATTTCTGTAGTTGTTCTGTGTGTATTGTTGTTGTCTTGTGTGTATTGCTGTAGTTGTGCTGTGTATATTGTTGTCTTGTGTGTATTGCTGTAGTTGTCCTGTGTGTATTGTTGTTGTCTTCTTTGTATTGCTGTAGTTGTCTTGTGTGTATTGCTGTAGTTGTCTTGTTTGTATTGTTTTTGTCGTCTTGTGTGTATTGCTGTAGTTGTCTTGTGTGTATTGATGTCATCTTATGTGTATTTGTTGCACTATGTGTGCATTGCTGTTTTTAATTTAGCTGCCGGACTGCTGGCTAGAAGTCAGTATTCGGAAGGTCCTGCGACCGGCCAACTCGACAAAGGTTTTTCTTGTTTTCCCTGTGTCTCTAAACAAATGCTGAGATGGTTCCAAAAATTCCAAGTTGCCACTACATGCTTCTCATATAGCCCTCCCGACTTAAACTTATTAGTAACCAATTTCATATTTTGTATACATGTAAAGTAACCACTGCCACCGGGTGACAACCCAATTGCAGGTAATAAATGTTATTATTATTATATTTCAGGCTCTTAAGATGCCAATCATCAGACAATGTCTACTTTGTAGGTTCCTACTACGAAGATAGAGGCAACAGTTTCCTCCGATACGTTAATACCTCTACGTATGTGCCAAATTCACGGCCAAATTAATATCACTATCTCATCTACGCCTATTCCTTTGAGGTTTTCCTGCCAAAGCTTTGAGTACATCAAAGCTAAGAAGTTCTACAGAATCCTGAAATGCCTCTTATTGATAAGGTACACTACATGTGTCGGCAGACTGCATGGATGGGGGTAGCCACCGACTTTCAGCAGCATCTCAACAAACAACAGCCGTACACTCTCAAGTACGTACGGTTCTGAGCTAATCTACAGAGTCACGAAAATGCTGTGTCAACTGCAGAAGTTGAAACTCTCGTGAATGTTTAAAATGTAAGGGACACGGAAGGTGATGTGGTATACATTACGGTAATTATAAATTAGGAAACAGTTCTGCACGTGTAGCCATCCAACTAGCAGATTTCCAAACCGCGACCATTAAACTATGAAGAAGGGGTCCCAGCTAATTTCAAAGACCCACAGCTAACAGGCCTTACCCGTTCACTGCACTGCACGGTAGCTGCAGTACCATCACATCCTGCAGTTTGCTGATACAGAGTACGTACGACGCGTGTTACGTGTGATTCTCAAATCACGAACGATCACGTCCTTTAAACAGAATAACGTAACTGATCTTTGGAATGGATATTGTGAGGTATTTTTAAATGCCTATTACACAAATTTCGTACTTCATATAGTTCCATTATTTCCGAACAATAAAACCATAAACATACGTTAAAACACTTGCAGTTTAAAAGATGATTGCAAACACAAGCCTCACTATAAAGAAAACATAAGTACAACTAGTGTTTATAGGAACTTCAGCATAACATTCCCAAAGACAAAAAAGCAGTACTTTCTCATTAACTCGTAAATTAATTAATTATTAAGTTATGTAATTATACACGACTAAAAAACAAGGTACATAATTATCGTATCACAAATTTGATACCAATTATTCCCTAAGGTTTCTGAAATCAATGGCTGTATAATGTTATACTGTACAAATACTCTCTCAAACTGTAGAAATCCCGTCCACCCACAAACCCCTTTATTAATGCTGCTAATTAGAATGACTGCATTTCCAATTCTCGCTTATATTTCCCACCCTTCTCGACAGATAGCGTTTCCACAGCACAATAGCAGGCGGAACAATGGATTATACAGTCGGCCAAACAATATGGTCTTCATCCCTAAATAACCCAACATAATTTGAAGGGTACAAAAATGGCTTCGAGAAGAACGAGACGACGAAAATGTTGTGGTTTAAGAGCAGTGAACAGAAATACAAAACACAAGCAACCACACGATTGACCAAGCAAGTATTGGTCTAATAACACAAAATACTTATTTTAATTAGTAAGTAAATCAAAAGTCATCATCATCATCATCATCTTGTTCCATGGATTAGGTCGTTTGACCCGTTCCGGCATCGACGCATTGTCATCGTTTCCTGGGGCGTCCACGATCTCTTCTTCCTCGAGGTTTGTATTTGAGGGCGTGTTTCGGCAGTCTGGTGTTGTCCATTCTTTCAAGGTGGTTGATCCAGTTTTGTTTATATTTGAGTCTCACGTCTTGTATTCCAGAGATCTCTAGATCTTTTCTTATGAATTCGCTTCTTATTTTATCCAGCCTTGTGCATCCCGTAACACTTTTTAGAAAGCGCATCTCTGCAGCTTCTAAGCCAGTCATGTCTCTCTTCGTGGTTACCCACGTTTCGCTGCCATACAGTAGTGATGATCTAGCTACAACTTTATAAAATTTCATTTGGGTATCTGTACGGGTTTTCTTTAAGTGTTTCCTAATAGTGCCACATATTCGTTGGAATCTGTTTATTTATTTATTTATTTTTTCAAAATCTGGTTCACCATATAAACTCAGTTCGCATCCCAAATAATTAAATTGTTTCACTTGATCTAATATTGATCCGTCTATTTCTATTTTAGAACGCGCTAAGTGTCTCCCTTTAAAAGCCATAATTTTAGTTTTGTCCGTAGATATTTTGAGGTTGTAGTCTTTGCTCATTTGGCTTAATATATAGACAGATTTCTGGAGTTTGTCTTCAGAGACTTGTATTATTACTTGGTCGTCTGCGAAGAGTAATGTGTTAAGGTAGATGTTTCTAAATCAAAAGTACAATCGGTTAAAATATTAACACCGCTTATTACACGGCACAAACTTTAAATACAAAGAAATATTTTGAATTTTGTTCTAAACTGTTACGTTGTATTTTAGCACAAGGATTCTATTTTAGTTCTAATATTCAAAGTCAATAACAAAGAAAAACAATTGTTAATAACTCTTTATAAAACACCGCTATATATTTCAGAAAGTCACATTCATTTAAATGTGTATATCAGAACAAAAATGAATCACTTTAAGGCAGACAAAATCTCCGAACCGTCGCCAATACAGTATATAAATGCCATTGCTCTATTTACATCAGCAATGAATCACTGTCAAGGCCTATAATGTTCTACTAGATGCCTAATTATTTGTTAAAGCGTAAAGACATTTCATAAACTATATGTACTGCCTAACTTAATTAGGCAAATTTGACATTCAGAGGACCGTGCATCGCGATATATTCTTATAATTGAAGCCAACAAGATGCACTATTTCTCAAATTTATCTTGATACACAACTCTACATGTTTCGGACACACTGTCCATCATCAGGAGTCTTGATACGGTATTCATAACAACTGGTGTTTGTCATGCTAGTTATGTTGACTGTCTGCTAACGAGTTTGAGACAGTCAACATAAATAGCATGACAAACACCAACTGCTGTGAATACAGTATTAAGACTCCTGATGATGGGAAGTAAGTCTGTCCGAAACATGTCGAGTTCTTTACCAAATAAAGGTGAAACATAATGCACCTTGTTGGTTTCTATTACACAAATATACAAATTAATTTGGCAAATCGGCGCCTGCGTTTGGAAAATGAGAACAGAAATGTCTCACATATTTCACATACCGGTGACCGTAACGAATACTATTCTTTTGGTAGATGTCCTACCGCACACACAGCAGTGCGGCATAACTCTTCGTATTTCGTTCCAAGAAGCAACGTTCCCAGTAATTAATCCGTAAGCAGAAATTCATAACTTGTATACTCTACATGGTGTCAAATAAAAACGTAGCATGTTGAGCTGATAACTTGCAAAAAGAAGCATAAGTGGGAAGAAGCATGCAGACAGAATTCTTCGACATTTATTATTATGAAATGTAATGCTGTACGTAATTTAAGCTACTCAGTTCACAGCGCAAAATTATACACGAGACATATATACATAATTTGGGCTATGTATATATATATATATATATTTTTATATATTTTATATTTTGTTGTACATAATTTCAAAATACTGCTTTTAACCATCCACCGTTATTTTACATATCATATTCGTCAAGGCTAGTAACATTCAATATAACCAATCTAGAATTTTAAATTATATATTAGTATCAATAGCTGCGCATTTTACTCATTGCAATCAATCAATACCAGAAGCTGTAATTACAGTTGTACGAGCTCCTGATGATGGGTGTCAACACCCGAAACATGTAGAGCTGCCTACAGAAAAGCAATAAATAAACTGAATAAGTCGTATCTTTTTGGAAAGTTATTAAATTCGATTCACGATGCACGGACCCATGTGTGTGTGTGTGTGTGTATATATATATATATATATATATATACACACACATATTCGTCTGCTGGTACTTCCTGTCTCTCAAAAACAACAACAGCTCAGCGCCACTTGAACAGTAGGAGGACATGAATATCTAGAACTTGAATTCAGCTCAGGGGAAAGTATGTACATCCGTTTCCTTCTGTGTGTTATCTTCAGGTATCTTGATATGATATGATATATTTGTTAACTGCAAATGGGTTGACAGTACACATTAACTAACAAACAATACATAGAACAACACAATCGACATAAACAATACACAGAACAACACAACAATTTTTCCACATATACATACCTTGCTATGTACTGAGCCCCTCCCAGGAATTACTACACCCCAGATATTTCTATAGGTAAGTGTCGTGATATAAACTATCCCGTACCAATCATATTACTTAACGCACATGTATTTTGTAAGTTTTTACCATTATTATTACAGAAGACAAGAGATAATCTTACTTTGAACCAGACCACTGAAATCCTTCCAAACAACCACCAAATGAGCATAGAGAAACTACAAAAATATGCAACACATTGCTCGACCTTTAGCTTGACCGTAAGTAGATGCCTATGTTACATCTATACTCGACCTCCGACCACCAACACTTCATATCTGTTGAGATACACATTTCATTACTTACAATACCATTGTTACCTACTCCATGGTGAAGAGTCCTTCTTGAGAAGCTAACTGGTTTGCAGCTAGTCAAGAAATTCCCCGCATTTCACGGAACCCGAAGGTTCATTACCGCACTCACAAGCGTCCGCCACCCGTCTCTATCCTGGGCCAGC
>Ga0123352_10006960_pt1 | contig 17403 bp, 5 predicted proteins | sample TergutLab28metaG_FD_89700 | JGI IMG/M metagenome (GOLD analysis project Ga0123352, IMG submission 89700) | Labiotermes labralis P1 segment gut microbial communities from Petit-Saut dam, French Guiana - Lab288 P1 | ecosystem: Host-associated > Arthropoda: Insects > Digestive system > Gut ... | reverse complement strand
CTGAGACAAACTATGTCCCTAGGGAATACAGTGTTGCAGCTATTCTGCTGTTACTATTCATGGTGCTTATATCGTTAGTTTCAGTGTTGAATCTATTGTACTTTTACATTAGTACTTTCCGAAATATGTGTGCAGTGCCCAATATGGCTGTTTTCTGGAGTTCCTTGACTTCATGTTTTATTGGTATGTTGCTCACGTATTTTCTGATTGACTTTGAAATGGTCCCAGTCGCCCCTATTATTACTGGAATCACCTTTGTTTTTACATTCCACATGCGCTCTATTTCTATTGTAAGGTCTTTATATTATTATTATTAATTGCATGGCGATTTTAAGCCTAGTCTACAGGGTAGCGAGCCAAAATAGCTGAGATTCTTCTCTTCCCCAAATAGTCCTGAAAGTTTTTAGGTTTTATGCAGCAAATCATTCAACGGGATTCCGGGGAATTTTTCCTTTGGGATAAAGCGGTGGGGGGTGAATGTGACCAGTCGCCTCCATAAAATGCCTAGATCATGAATTAGTGGAGATGTACACCATTTCCCCACATACCTTGATGGTTTGCACTGGAACAAATTTACTTTTTACCTTCACCATCAGGATAGAGGTTTTTGGCTATCCTGAAATGTATTGTTACTGGTATAGAAATGAGTGAAGTAACATGATTTATTCTTAAGAGTTGCTCTGGGTTCAAGTCATGTATAAGTATTACGCGATTATTCACACAGTTACTGTAATTTGTGGATTTAAAATGGAAACCGAATGTTCTGAGTTAGTATAAAATTAATTTTCCGTGCACACGCGAGTAATATAATTGATGTGAGATACACGAACAAATAATGGGAGTTTGTGGAGTTCAGCGTGTTTAATGAAGGAAGTTGCTGCTGATGTGGATACAATCTGGACGACACCGGCATTACAGGACTCCGACTGAAAGAGTCTTCAATGTCTGTTCTTGAAATTTACTACTAAATGGAAACAGTAAATTTGATGTTAGTGTGACCGTGCATCATTGATACAACAATCTAAATACCCAACCAGATGCAACAATGACAGTTTATTAATAACTTCAATCAGTTCAACATGTTTCGGGGCGATAGTTTCGCCCATCCTCAGGAGCACTAGACTGTGTTTACAGCTTGTGGTATAATGCACCGACGATGCCGCCGGCTGGTGACATGGATGTGGTGGAACTCTGTATTTGTAACCCACGTTATGATACTGTTAAGTCTGGTAGATAGTAACAGCCTTTTGAAGAACAGAGATACTATGCAACAAAAACATTAGTAACCAACTGCCAGGGTACACGCTGTCGTTATTCAGAAAGCCAGAGTATTAACTGCATCATGTCCATATGTGTCAATGCCTACTTGGAGTGTCCTATTCTTCACCGTTTAAAGTACAGCGAGTGCCATAAATTACATACCGCTTGCTATGATATTTTTAAAAAATTCTTTTTTTTTTTGTCCACATAGTGTATTTATGTGTTTCTTTTGATTTTCACAAAAGAAACCGATTATTTACCTGAACTGATATACCAGGCTGGCTCTTTTAACCTATAAAAAGAAATTTGTTTTACTTTGTGGACGTTCTTTAGTCTCTCGACATCCACACGATTGTTTACCATGTTCCTGCAGATGATAAGGCTCCTTTTTATACTTGGATTGGCAAGAATTTTTTGTTTTTAGAGGAGATATGTCAGGTGGAATAAACTTCACATATAGAAAAGAGAAATGTGTATACTATTATAGTAATCTATCATTTGGTCATTATTTAAATGTTGGTTTATTTTAATATAGATATAATTATCTTCTGGGATGTCTTTAGAAGATTAAATACCAGGGTTTAGAATGACTTTGCTGCTTATATCTTTAGTATATAAAAGCTACTATTCTGATCTGAAGATTGAAGCACACATTTAGCCATTTGCTCCTAAATGTGATAATTTCTGCAAAAGACATGAAATAACATCCCAGGAGATAACATTCCTCACAACCATCGTCATGGGATACTCATGTTACATACACGTTACAAATATTTCGTACATTTATACAGATCACACTCCGAAACATTCCACAGTTAATTCATTATTCAGTACGCAGTATATCTTACTGTTTGCACTTACTTATTGTAGAGGATAATGTCTGGCCTCCAGACTCTATGGTATGGAACCCTAACGACCCTGATCCCTGCGAAGTCTGACGCGTTCCACTTGAGATGATGATCTGTCCATATCTGCGTTAGCCAGCAGTTCGTCGTCAGGATTTGGTTTCTCTCGTCCTGATCATGCAACAGAGAATATACGTTCCATTTTAGAAAAAAAAGGGAAGGAAAAGTACCGTGACAAGCATACTTAGGGGTACTTTGTGAGAAAACCTGAATGAAAGAGATCACGCTCAAAACGTGGACGTGTACTGGAAAATGACATTAAAATGGTTTTGAAATAAATAGCGTGGAAAAATGTAAACAAGAATTCGTCTGGCTCAGGATGGACACCGTTAGCAAGTTACTGTGAAGGCAGTAATATTTCGGGTTCCTTACAATGTGGGATATTGTTGATTACCTGATCCACCAAAAACTTTCGAAGAGAAACTCTACTCCGTGATGTTACTTAGCAGGGATTAAAGGTAAGTTACGTATATCAATGCTTATCCGTGGAAATCCATCCGAATGTGCTGCCATCCATTGATACAGACAGCAAGCATAGCAACACAAACGTCGGCAACCGCAAAACGCAGCCAGCTAACTGGTATGCATCGTCACTACAAGGGCCAAACGGAACACAGTGAACACACTGTGTGTAAATCATGTCACCGATAACATGTGGTCGACGAAACGAGAAAGAAGCAAAAGCAGAACGTGAACAAACAATACAAAAAACAACCGTAAAATGCAGAGAGTTTCAAAGGTAAGTACGAAACATGCTATAAAGTCTTTTTATTGATACAATTCCATGGTTATATAACAATACGTTTATACGCAGTATTACAGCAACACATGTCAAAAAAAGAAAGGTCCACGTTAGACTAGCTGCTCTTACATTAACACTCTTAGGGTTTCAAAAGTTTTAATGAATCACATTTTATGGATACATATAAAGTTATAGTTATAGCGCTACGTGATTACAGGCACGCAGGATTACATAATAATAAACGCCGAAACGCGTGTGCCGATTAATAAAAACTGACGGAAGCCTTTAACGGGTATTTGGCGTGACAGATTAATGCGCCTGTTAGAGACTAACACTTGATGCATTCACCGCCATGTTTTAAAATCAGAAACGCTGTAATTTGCCACGTATTATACTTATTTGCTCCATATGATGCTTACAACAAACAATTATTCTTTCTATATACAACATTCACTGACTGGGCTTTCTAAAGAGAGCACGCTGGCTTCTTTTTAGGTAAGAACTGGATATTTAATTTAAAGTAATTAATTGTAGCTTTCAAATTATGGGCTATTAATAAGTTTTCTTCTTAGCTGACATTGTCCTTTGTGTATTTCTTATCATTAAATTGTTACATTAACCGATAAACACATCTGCTTGGTTGTGCTCGTCAGTCAATATAAAAAAAAGGTAAATCAGTCCCGTTACAGGCCTGGACAGGCCCAGACGGTTCCAGGAAGTTAAGAATCCTAGATTTCGTGACAACGGCACAGGATGGTGGTAGGATGTCAGTCCTATGCACCGACCGCCTTTACCCCCAGGAAATACTGCTGGTACTCATCTCTGTTAGAGGCTGAGTCGACCCCAGGGCCATAGTGCGATCGGAGGGACTTTATGTCAATGAAAAATCCACTGACACCAGCTGGGATCGAACCAGCGATCTTCCGATTTGTAGCACAACACCTTAGCCACTGTGCTACAGCGGTCCCCCCGTCAATTAATATAACACTTTAATAATATATATTGTTTACCTGAACAATTAGAAAAGTAAAAAAAACAACCCTTGCGTCATGAAGTTAATCAGCAAGTCGGTTAATCAGTCAAACTGACAATCAGGCAAACAGTCACATAGTCAGCCAGTCAGGGAGTCAATCAACCATCTAAACAGACAGCGATCCATCCAGTCAGCCAAGGAAGACAGTTGTCTGGCATAAAATTTCAACTTTGTAACGGAAGTCGGTGTTGGAGGAAGGCAAGGGTCGTCGCCGCTAAACGTAAGTATTTTGTCATTAAACGCTATCAAAATTACATGAAGGAGGTTTAAAAAGCACATTGGACGTCAGAGCTATTAATCGTTGTTATAAATGATCTACGAAGATCCAGTTCTTTGTGTTGGCGTCTGGAAGCCACGCCATTAAACACGAAACTCATCAGATCCGGAAAATATAAGAAGACTAATAACGCGGTCGCGCCACCATCGCTCATGCTCGTGACGTGTCTAACATCTCTGTTCAGCGCCGACTGTCAAGTGGCTATCAGCCAACCAACGATCCGAAAACTGAATACGTCAGCTGCGGCCAGAAAGGGACGAGTGGAACAGAACTGAACGCGAAAGTGAGCAGCATGTGTACCAGCCACATAGCACATATTGTGCGAATTTCAATCACTGCAGACGTTTGCAGTAAATATAACAATATTGCGAGTGACAGTTTTGTTGTTTGTCCTTTATCGACGTTTTCAATTGCTGATATTTCGTAATGTCGATGGTAGATGGATTGATGGGTATGAAACTTTGGTAGAATGAAAATGATGGGGGGGGGGGACCCGAAGTAATCGAAGACAGTCCTGTCCCATTGCAACTTAGCCCACCACAAATCCCACACGGACTGGCCTGATATTGAACACAGGCCTCCGCGATGAAATGTCGAGGACTAACTGCCTGAGCTAAACCACGATCCGCGAATGACAGTTGAGCTGCAAAAACGCCACGTGATAAGAGCTAATTCAGCCCAGGTCAAATGTCACTGTCGAAACTAAACGGTTTCTCTCGCAATGCCATTGATTTTCGAAGCCAAATATTTAGAGCAGGGGTTCATAACCTTTTTTTTTGTGTGTGTGTGTGACATGGGCCCCTTTGATAGCCTGATGAAACCTACGGGTCTCTTCTCATAAAAATGTATTTTCATGCATAAATTAGAGACGGTAAGAATTATTGAAGCTAACGAATCTTCTCGGAGTTTTTGAGGTCATAAATAACTTTGTTCCCCACATGAATCATTGAATGAAAAACCATATTTCAGTTAGAGGTTAGTCAAAATAACGTTGCAATTTTTTCCCCAACTATGTTGACGGACCCCCTGAAATCCATCAATGGGATCTCAAAGAGGTCTTTGGACTCCAGGTTAAGAACTGCTAGTTTAGACTTTGTGGTGTTGGAATGATGAAAATTTGACACATAAATAGTAAAGAATATATTCTTAAACGGAATTAACGTGTCATTGAGGAATCTTGTAACACACAGAGCATTTAAACGGAGAAATCTGAGGACAAGAAACAACTTGGAACACTGGGGCGTAGAGTAAACAACTGAGAGGCGTGGACTGAACTGATGTGGGTGAGGGTAGGAACAGATGGCGGGCTGTTACGGACACGGTGCCGAACCTTCGGGTTCTAACCCGAAGGTTCAAGACAGTGTCCGGAGAATTTTCTCGACTATCTGTGGAACTATTTAGATTCTTAAGGACTCTGCTGCTTGAAGTTAGTTTAGTTAGGTTAGTTAGTTAGTTATTTGGTTATGGAAGTGTACAATCAAATGAAGTCATGTTTTCCAGTAACATAAACTATATGCTATCTTGTTTGTACTGTGACCTTCTTCCACTACTGGATCTCTGTCTTGCCGAAGGCATATTCGTCCTGGTGAGGGAGATTGCGTGCACCAGTGAACGCAATAAAGACATCATGGTGACAGCGTAGCTGTTGCTATGGCCACCCATATCGGAGAGGTTGTGAGAGAGGTGCTGGAAAAATGGAGATACTCTAACCATCCAGGTTGGAGTTTGGATGTGGGTCTCACATTCTCGCCCAGTCAAAATTCAGCTTTTTCACAACCTTGGCAACGGAAAGGTCCTGTTCTGAAAACGTGCCGGAGTGCCATAGAGGAAGAAGAGGGAGATGAAAAATAATTGTGATAAATATAATACTAAAATTATCTCCTCATAGATAGATAAATAAATAAATAATCAACGGCCAAACACAACTATATGTATTTTTATCCGCCAAACACAACTGTGTGTATGTTTATATATTATTTTCAGGTGATAATGAACATGTTTCGGCTTAAATTGAAGGAATTACCATGCTGTATGCACGAAATAAAATACGAGATAATTTATCTATTCATAATGATGCGACTGGATACACTATGTTCTTGTATTCTGTTGTGGTGGGATAAAACAACGCGTCCATGGAAGTGCGGTCTGTAATAAGCACCATGTCCATCATCCGAATGGTGCATGAAACAATATTCATCACTAATGGAATGATAACTAAAGGGCGAAATGGAATTAATCGGGAGGACAAAATTCCCATCGCCACTTCGTCAACTACAAATCCTACATGGAAAAATCCAGGGCTTTAACACGGTCTTCGTGGTAATACGCCAGGGATTAACCACCTAAGTTCAGACACGGTCCATACGACAAGTAAAATAGTGTTTGCATCTATCTGGCAACATATCAGGGTGTAGAGACCAGCTGTCACTCACCCACCGTCGAATTTGTTTCCAACTTTACTAATATAAATGGAAACCAGATTCGGCAACGCATGATAGCATTGCGTACGTTACATCACTATAGTTATACTGCAGTGTTTCGCTCAGTAATGTAAGTTCTGATGTGAGTTACGTGGAAATAATTATTACTTATTTTCCCAATAATTTCACTTGTCGTACTGCTTGATTGCAGCAGGAAACTTCGCAAAATAAAACTACACATTTTTAGGATTTAACATTCATAGGTCCGTGCATCGTTAATATATTCTCAGAGCACAACCAAAAGATGCAACTTTTCTCAAATTTATTTATTTCTGTAAGACGCTGTACATGTTTCAGACGGTTTTTCCGTCCATCATCAGGACCACAAAACAGCACATAACAGCAGACATGTCAGACCGTTGTTGCCACCTGCTGCTAGACGGCAGGTGGTAGTAACGGTCTGACAAATACCTGACGCTGTTATGTGCTGTTTTGTGCTCCTGATGATGGACGGAAAACCCTTCTGAAACATGTAGAGCGTCTTACAGAAATAAATAAATTTGAGAAACGTCGTATCTCTTTGGCTGTACTCTGAGAATACCCAGTTAGGAATTTAGAATGGTTTTAAATTTCATTTTCTTATGCCAACTCTGAGATTTGTAATAGCTTATTTTTGCGTCAGAGGTCACTGCGTGCACACAATCCTGACGATAGCATTATCAGGCCGCACAAGTTTTACTCTGCAGGCCATGAAGCATAAATTTGCATTTCAGGTATACTCAAGCAATACTTATTCTTTACCTCGACATAGATGAAGGTGATCGGTTAGCCTTACGCTCCGCCCGCTTTTCCCCTACAAAAAATCCCTCAGTACGCACTGAATATGAAGCTGGGTCGGCCCCACAGCCAGGTTGGACGTTTTGGAGAAGAAACAAATTTCTTACCTCCACTGGGATTCGAAACCTGGATCATCCAGCCCGTAGCCTAGTCTCTATATTGATTACGATATCCCGTCTCCAGTATCAGGAAGGTATCTATCATAAGCACTGGGCTGTTTGTGCCGAGCACCCCACAGAAATTACTGTTTGGTCTGAAGTTATTTCTTCAAACTAACCACAGGCTTAATTTTGACTCGATGAAAGCGTGCTTGTTTACTGAAATGCGGTCCGTCTGTTAATATTACGTACATAAATGTAACTGTGTTTACATGGAAAATACTCGTAGGAGCTCCAAATAAAAATCGTACTTGTGAACCCCGATGCTCTAGGACAAGAAATTTCTGGGGAAATGTAATGGGTAAAATTCTTCAACAAATTTTCAGAATCCCGTGTTACATTTAAAGAAACATTAACCCTTTCCCACGCTAATCTGTTTGTGTAATGGTTGAATTATAACCAAAGAATTTACAGAGATGAATCATTGAGTAAAGGGAAAAGTGTGGCAGTCGACGGTATTAAAGTAGGTAGACAAAGATGCGCCAGAATCCAACCTTGGACGTTATGATGAACTAGTTGTTCGAGTACCGGGTTGTTTTGTGCCTCATATTTGACCCCAAATAAATGTTAAGATCATCAATTCGGACAGCACAACTATAGGTATAAAAGAAGATAAACTTATTGGGCAAGCAGCACACCAACATCGCGACTTTTTAGTGAGTATCATGCATTACGAATGGACGAGACCAAAAGAAACACTTACGAAATGAGGGTTTCACTAGTTCGTGATTCGAACCGTAAAGTTACGTTCAATAAACTACAAACTACACAAATAAAATAATTTACATATAGTACAAAAAGAACACAATGGAAATAACACTTTCACATAATTATAGCTGACTAGATTCAAGAGAAAAAGGCATAGAGAAAGACCGTGAACTGTTAACCGAAATAAATAAAAATGGTTACGATGAAAAGAAAAAAAAAGTTTGGAAAAACCTTCGAAAAGGTGGATGGATGGATGGGTGGATGGATGGATGGATGGATGGGTGGGTGGGTGGGTGGATGGATGGATGGATGGATGGGTGGATGGGTGGATGGATGGATGGATGGATGGATGGATGGACTGTGTTTTGGGATATCCAGAATAGGTTTCGTGTTTATTTTGACTTTATTTATTCCGCGAATTTTGATTTAATTGAGTTTTCCATTAACGACACCAACACTATAATTTTGTGTGATTTCAGACTTCCGCCGCGAAGTAGACGAGATACGCGCTCTTTTGGGTTATTGAGTAGCGAATAGTGGTAATTTCGTACCGGCGTTTCGGGAGAACCTATCGGTCCCATCTTCAAGGGTCATGAGCAACCCAGAAGTTTGCGGATCTCAAATATAATTTTGGTATATACACTAATACAGTTTGTAGTTAGTTCTGTGTAAAGGGGACAGTCAGTACACATAGTACAGGGACAAGTGAAGGTAAATTAAATGTTGTGTACAAATGAACACTACAGCATAGAAATATACAATTTTAAATATATTTAATGAAAACGCCCTACAAATGTTACTGTTTAATTGTTCGAATATATTTATTATAATTTTAAAGATACTATTTTATTCACAGTCTGTAAAACCCACATGATTTACATAAAATGCGCGAATACTTTAATATGCTATGAATTACTTTTGTAGTCTGTTATATTTTAGTACGTTTTAGCTCTTCATGTAGAGCGCCTGAGAATGACGTAGATGGCGGCAAAATATGTAGGAGCAATATAAGGCTGTGCTTGTGTATGTCTCAGGTGCATATGTTGTGAGTCATGAGTGAATAAGTTAGGTCTCAATGCCCCTACACCAAAAAAAGTATGATGATGATGATGGTGGTGGTGGTGGTGGTGGTGGTTGTGGGGGTGGTGGTAGTAGTGGCGGTGGTGGTAGTGGCGGTGGTGGTAATATTGTTGTTGTTGTTGGTGGTGGTGGTGGTGGTGATAGTGGCGGTGGTGATAATGGTGGTGGTAGTGGTGTTGGTGGTGATGGTGGTGGTAGTGGTGTTGGTGGTGATGGTGGTGATAGTGGCGGTGGTGATAATGGTGGTGGTGATAGTGGCGGTGGTGATAATGGTGGTGGTAGTGGTGTTGGTGGTGATAGTGGCGGTGGTGATAATGGTGGTGGTGATAGTGGCGGTGGTTATAATTGTGGTGTTAGTGGTGATGGTGGCGGTGGTGAAATGGTCGTGGTAATGGTGGTGATAGTGTTATTGGTGGTGGTGGTGATAATGGTGGTGGTGATAATGGTGGTGGTGGTGGTGGTAGTGTAATTGTATTGGTGGTGACGGCTTTGTTGGTAGTGGTGGTGGTGGTGATGCAGCAAAGGACAGGAAACCTAAACAAGGACTACACTGTAATAATCAGTGAACACTGTCCCATATTCGTAGATATTATGCAGTAATTTTAACAATTACACGGTGTAACACGAGCCGGAATATTGCAGTCGGTATAGTGACAGGCTGCCGCCTGAACCATCGACGAATTGTGATTGGGTTCACTCCAGAGGTAAAAGATATTTGTCTTTACATCGGTCCAGATCGAACTAGCGGCCCACCCAGCCTTCTCTTCCAGAGGGATTAGGGGTAATTTACCCTGGGAGAAAAGCTACAGGGAGAAAGCTGATAACTAACCTTCTTCTATTGTCGTGGTCAAGAATGCAGTGAGACATGCCTCCACCCTCCCAGACGCCTATATATTGCAAAGCTTAATTAAGCAAAATAATATATTTTTCTGTGTGAAAGATAAACCAGAGTTAGTCTTTCATTTGGAGTCGAAAAATTTCATATTGCCAGCGATTTAAGTATAGTATTGTCAGCTCTTTCTTGATGATCTCAAATCTGAAAATTTAGACCGCACCAATAAGCGATGAGACCTCAAAACGAGAGCCGATTTCTTGCAACTCCTGTCTCATTGATGACAAAACACCCTCAGAAAATGGGCAGAGGATGGAAGCAGTATTGGCCAGCGAAGTGATCGCGCTTCGTTAGGCAGTTGTTTGAGATCAATAACCCACACAGTTGGTCCACTGGGAGTACAAAAGGGATTCTGGCAGACGACACGGATTTATTTATTACTTGATACATTTATCGTGGGAGCAATATTTATCGTCAGGAGACGATATTGATTTCTCATTACATTCTTCAATCTCCTCGCGTTTGCCACTTCTGTATTTTCTTCCCATAAAAAGGCGATCTTTTATAAGAGGGTGTTTATATTTGTATTCTTTTCTACCATTTTGTCCGCCACAAAACGAATGCAAGGCGAGTCTGCGTGATTACATTCGATATTACTCTTTGCTGTGTTATGACGCCGTGTAATTTACATATGTAGTACAACGTATCAATCAAACACAGCAGTGTTATTACATAAAATGTTATTTTAGGGCGACATGTTTCGACTCTTTCTGAATCATCTTCGGACCCTCTTAAAGTACAGATCCAAGGTTAACAATGTCCATACTGCATTCTGGGATCCCAAACGCCTACAACAGGAAGGATACTTCTTGTAAAAGTACAACGCCAGTAGATTTTATGGTGTATACAATAGATTATGGGTTACAAATTAAAACGATAAAAATTCATACGAGTATTTATGCTATACGAAGATATATATATATATATATAAGGTAAAGGTAAAGCAGTCCCATTACAGGCCTGGACAGGCCTAGAGGGTTCCAGGAAGTTAAGGTTCTCAGATTTCGTGACAACGGTACAGGATGATGGTAGGTTTTCAGCCTTACGCACCGGCCGCCTTTACCCCCAGGAAATGCTCCTGGTACTCATTTCTGTTAGAGGTTGAGTCTAACCCAGGGCCATAGTGCGATCGGACACCAGCTGGGATCGAACCAGCGACCTTCCGATTTGTAGCACAGCACCTTAACCACTGTGCTACCGCGGTCTCCACACAAACATATATATATATATATATATATATATATATAGCCCTTCCAGTCTTGTTATATGGCAGCGAAACTTGGACTATTAAAGCAAGTGACGCCAGAAGAATAACAGCAGCAGAGATGAAATATATGAGAAGAACAGCAGGATACACTTGGACAGATTACAAAACAAATGTACAAATTGCAAAGGAGTTAAAAATAACACCAATTTTGGACAGATTCCTGGAATAAAAGAGAAGTTGGATACAATATGTAAACAGAATGCCTCGAAATAGGTTACCCAGTGTAATGAAATACTACTCCTCAACTGGTAGAAGGAATTATGGTAGACCTTTGAAGAGACTTTCGGATACGTGAGAACGGAACGGGTCAACAAGTGGCCCAAATTCATGAAATATATAAATTATGATGATGATATATGTATATATATATATATATATATATATATATATATATGTTTTTTCTTACGTAGTATAGTGACATAACACAGAGTTGTGCATATTGGGGATGACTAGCTGTTATCGAGCTTAAGGTGCCATAATTTAGTTACCACGTACCAGAGTTTCGGTCAACACTACTTCTTCCATAGAATAATAAAGCAGCAGGTTCCTCCGCAACAAAAGTACGTATCTACCAAATTACACGGCGTCATATCCCACTACCGTGACATGCATATTCAGCTCTGTGAATATCGTGTACAGCGTGCTATCTGAGGTCAGCATACAATTGGCACATTTTCTCATATTTTGCACACAGAATAGGTTTTTTTAACAACACAACGTGTGAAACTAACTTCACAGAAAAAGGACGTTGTAAAATATGAACCACCGAAAGGAAAGCAACTGTCTGTTACAGTCACTTCTCGCTTATCGCGGTTTTGTGCTTGGCAGCTTCACAAATTCGCGGGGTGGTCCAGTGGCGTACCCAGCAATTTTTTTTTCGGGGGGAGGGGTTCAACAAATTCAGTTGATGACAGAGAACGGGGATCTGGGGGCGGTAGCCCCCTACCCTCTAGTCAAGGGTTCTGGAGGCAGCTGTAATTTGGTACAAGAAATGTCATTTCATATAGTAAAATTTCTTAATTTTTTGTACTTTAAGTCTATTTATGATGACAACCAATTTATTTGTCATTGCTAATATAAAACAATTGCGAACTGGCGGTAGTTTTAGAATTCTACTGCCTTTTTCCGAACATAATGTAGTGTTGACTTCCTAAATTTAGTAATTTTTAACAGTTTTCACAATCGGGTTGAGTTTGGCAAACTTTTGGAGGGCTTTAGGAATTTCGGGGGGGGGTTGAACACCACAACCCCCCCCCCCCGGTACGTCACTTGGGCAGCCCAAGAATACAAATAAAAAGTGAAATCTCCTGTAATATTGAAGAAGGTCTCTCTGACGTGCAGCCTGGGGAGGTGGAAGAACTGCTGTGAGAGCCCAAAAACGAGCTAATAAAGGAGCTTGTCAAGAGCGCCGGTGAAGAGGCGTGGGAAGGAAACTGCAAGCTCAGCGGCGGACAGTCGAGTCTTTTGCAAATCTGTTTGAGGATATCCGAAAACTGGTGGACGGGTCACATCACTCGGACCCTTCAGTGGATAGGAGCATCAAAATTGTTAGATATATAGAATGGGGTTCAAGGAGTTGTGGGGAGTGGGGGGGGGGGACAGCTTCCCCTCAAAATGTTCCTGCAAAGAAAATAAAGTCTGAATATTCTTACCAATGAAAGTAAACTCATGGCAAAGTAACAATACAAGTGCTTAAAGAAAGTAAATTAAAATACTTTTCGTTTTTAATTTTTATTATTTTCGTATTTAAATAGCTAAATGGATTTAAGCGTAAATATATTGAAATAATAATAATAATAACAATTATTATTATTATACGATATGTATGTCTCCTGTCACAGGCATTTCTTCCTGGTACTTCTCTTGAACCAGCGGTGATCCCCACCGCTCAGGCTTCAAGCTTCACACTGCATTACTTTCTGTATTATTTGTGATGTTCCAAGTATAGCTGTCCTTTGTACTGAACCTATTACTATTATTATTAGGAAAAGCACCAAATAAGTATTAAAATATATCTTTGGGGTGAACGGTCAGTTAGAGAATTTTTGCTTTTCGCCGTGTGAGGGTAACTTAGAAGCTAACCCCCCCGAAAAGCGATGAATAATTGTATTCATATCGATTCTCATAATTTCCCATTACCTAGTCTAAGAAGATAAAAGCGTATTAATTGGATGTTCCCGCATTATTTTCTTTCAATTCCAGTGTTAGCAATTACGGTAGCATATTGCATCCCACAACTCAAATTTCAAAATTTCCGCCTTCTAAATTCCTGAAAATAACTGACAGCAGCAGAAGCTTAACAATTTAGACAGTAATTCAGGTTGAAGGTCAATGTTTTGAGGCGTGATAGTAAAGGTCTTTGTGCGAAATAACAGTTCATTTGAACGCGTCTAATTCTGAACATTTAATGAGAAAGACCTGTTTTTAAATCTACAAATACACAAGCATTGAAAATGGCAATAAAGAGAGAGAGAAATTGCTGTTACTGTTTATTTTAATATTCTTGCAGTTCGAAAATCCCACCGTCAGCTGCAATGCACTTTGCATCTCGTAAGCTATGATCGCTTATTCTTCGTCTGGGTTGACCGGCACGTTGCTCTATGCGAGCAGGGACATCCAGAATGCGAGTGAGTAATTCGTCTTGTGTATCCACCTTTATTTTTGTGGACTTGACTCCTTTTCATCCGACCCCATAAATAAAGGGAGGGGAGAATATGTGCGCCAAATTCTTACAGCTCTTACTCAATTGTTACACCAACCACTGCACATATATAAAATTTACACATTAAAACATTAAAAACGCTCCGACATGTTTCGGTCCTAAGACCATCATCAGGGAGCTATATATTCCTTGCTAAAGTCACAGTAGAAATAGTCACAGATTAATTTCGCTGTACCAGTTGGGTATTGTGGCAGCATGCCGTGTTGTGTAATGTTATGTTGCGAAGAGTGCCCTGCTACGGATGTGCATTCTGTGCTTCGTTACGTGATACAATAAAAATCGTACAGCTGTATTTTGGTAACCATTCTGATTTATACCCCACACATAAAACTGTTTTTTCTCACGACGGAACTACTACCTCCCAAAGTACTGGCATTTCCTCCTGAATCACCCTGTATTTTTATCTTGCAACAAGCTATGTTACAAATTTATGAAAACACCGAACTCTGACATTTTTCTTTCAATGGGATTAATTAAGAATAAAAAATACTTGACCCTTGAAGATGGGACCGAAAAGTTATCCCGAAACGTCGGTAAGAAACTACCACTTCTCGCTGCGTAACCCAGAAGAGTGCGGTTCTCGTCTACTTCGCGGCGTAATCCTGAAATCACCCATAAAACGCGCCTGTTTCTTCATCGCGGCGTCGCCATATTGCTGTTGCAATTTGTGCTTTCGAATGTCCACACTGGAGGAAAGGTGGCAAGTGACTGACCCAATTTGGATAATTGTGCCTGAGGTTCACTGAAATTTCTCTTTTGTCTGCATGACTGGTCTGATGTGGTTCGTTTGGGTGTTTCACCCTTTAATATTACGTTACTTCATGGTTACCCCTGCCTTACCATAGCCAGACGGGGACACCAGAGGAGTGAGGGGTAACTAAAACAATACTCCGCGTATTCGCAGTTCTCTGATAGAAAGTGAAAGCGAAGTTGCGACATATTGTCTATAAATTTCCTCGAGGTTATAATAGATACAGTGTGACGCTAACGAGATTTGAGAGCAATATCAGAAGGTACGTTTCACTGCAACGTAGTTATTTATTGACGAACAGGTAGGCGTAGCAATAAAACTAGGTTTGTACTCGGTAGATGTCTGGTTAGAATGTGGACAGTGCCATCAGCTACTATGAATGAAGTCTATTGTGGCCTACCTCACTACCTCCAGGAAAATATCGTAATAGTATCTCGTTATGCTCTGACAGACTCGTTGCAAATTCTTTCCAGTTCACATTTCACTAATGAACCCATCATTCGATGCTATGCTTTGTAGTGAGAGTTTCTGACAGTAAACGCTCATTATATATTGGATTTGACGACAGTTTTGATGTTCGCATAATTAGAATCCATCTAAGATCAGAACTGCGCTCTTCTAGGTCATAACGCAGCGAGTAGTGGTAAATTTTTACAGGCGTTCGGGGTAATCTACGGTCTCATCTGCAGTGTTCAAGATTCTTGAAACGGTCGGTAACAAATTACCACTACTCGCTGCATAGTAAACCAAGAAGAGCGCAGTCCTCGTCTGCTTTGTGGCGGAAACCTGAAATCACGCAGAATACATTTAGTTTGACGTAGGCCAAAGCAGTAGTATCGGAAGTTCTGAAACAATGCTCAGTTGGATTCCAGTTGGTATGCACTCTGAACGGAAATCCAATCCGGATTTAGGTTGTGTGAGGAAGCAGACCTGCAAAAGAAGCGAGCCTTTGAAGGAACATTGTTGGAGACATTTTTTAGAGATTGCGAGCATAGGAATGTTGTGAGCTCAACTACTAACATGATATCTCGTTCTACTGCTAACACCCTCAATGAAGCACTGTAATTCTTAGAATGCTAACTGTTGCAAAGCTGGTCAAGAAACTGCCCACTTTTTTCAACACTCTGATCTTTCTCTTGTTTTTCATTTGTCTAACTCGATGAAGATGAGTATACTCAGGCCACGGAAAGAAGTCCCACGTTTGGGGTTGAGAGCGCACGTGCCTCCTCAACTATACATCGTAATGTATTTCCCATCAGCTCCTTCGTCAACAGCAACGCTATTACGTAATCATCATAATAGCACTTTTATAATGGGAACTGCCAGGAAACTAGAGGGAAATATGACAATAGTGAGTCATGATGCAAGCGGAATTTTAATGGTTCGAGCGAGATGTGGACGACGTCTACCTATGTTCTTTAGGTGCATCATCCCCCTTGTATTTTAAGCAATTAGGGAGGGGGTGGGGTACGTCAAAACACAACTGTCTTGTATCCTACTTTGCTATGCTGACGAACATGCGGGTATTCAGCAGTGTGTAATTGGCAGGTGTATAGACGGCTGTGTAGTAAACTACGCCCGTTACGTCGATGATATCTTATTGATCTACGATTCACTGCACACTCACATACGTGTACACTCAATAATCCAAGACTTCAGCTCCATCCACCCAGACCTACAATTCACACAAGAAGTAGAAAAAACAACACCATTAACTATTTGGACATAACCATAAGCAAAACACCAACATATATTAAAATCTCCATTTACAGGAAACCGACCTTCACTGACACCATCATTCCATACACTTCAGACCACCCCACTCAACATAAATATGCGGCGGTCAGGTCCCCATACAACCGTCTAAACATATACCAATTACACACTACTGAATACCTACATGGTCGTCAGCATAATAAAGTAGGATACAAGACAGTTGTGTTTTGACATGCCCCAACCCCCCCCCTAATTACTTATGTTCTTCTTTCCGTGGTTGAAATATAGTGAATAAAATTTTCAAGGATTGAGAAGAGAACGATTTTGCGAAAGTTTAGGTAATGCATTTGCCAGGATTAGAGGATAATCATTTTCCGGTCAGAAATTTTTTACTGGTATCTGCTAAATATGAAGTGGGATTGTTAACAATCCACCTGCTCCAGATGGAAAAATATTGGCAATAAATCCCATTTCTTGTGTTCTGTTTTACGCATGAGGAACCAGGAACATAAAACTAGTATATAGCAGTGTCCTCTAAAGACTGAGACAACTACAATATCGATCTTAATGTACGTTGTTCTGTTACTTTAACCAAAGTACAACGTGTATTATAATATAATATAATATAATATAAT
>Ga0123352_10006959_pt1 | contig 17403 bp, 15 predicted proteins | sample TergutLab28metaG_FD_89700 | JGI IMG/M metagenome (GOLD analysis project Ga0123352, IMG submission 89700) | Labiotermes labralis P1 segment gut microbial communities from Petit-Saut dam, French Guiana - Lab288 P1 | ecosystem: Host-associated > Arthropoda: Insects > Digestive system > Gut ... | reverse complement strand
TGTATTGTGTTGGTTTTTTGTTGTTGTGATTACCCGAAAAAGAAATTGGAATAATATTTTTTTGGTTGTGGTGTTGGGGGGGGGGGGGGGGGTTCACATTGTAGCTGTGTGGTTCTATACTTGAACAAGTAAAATCAAATTATGTCTCCATTTTTAAATGTTAATAGAGAACAGGATAATTATGGGTAACCATTTATTGCATTTCATTGTCTGATACAATAATTTGCAGTGGGACCAGCATATTTCACAGAACAACATTAAGGAATGCCTTATTGTGATACCTTGTGTAAGATTTTACAAAAAATATGTTGCTTGCCCCATATTTAGATGCTTGGTTGCTATGAAAAATTGCTCTTAATAGTGAAATTGAAATAAATTGAAGCTGGTGTAGTAACAAGTATGCCGGTCCCAGTGGCCGTGTGCTCTAAGGCGTGGGCGTGCGGCTGCTTGCCTGCTGAGATCGTAGGTTCGAATCCCACTAGCGGCATGGATGTTTGTCTGTTGTGAGTGTTGTGTGTTGTCAGGTAGAGGTCTCTGCGACGAACTGATCACTCATACAGGGGAGTCCTATCGACTGTGATGTGTGTCATTGTGTGTGATCAAGACACCTCAAGAATGAGGAGGCCATGTCTCACGTTGGGCCACAGTGCCATGGGGGGTGAGGGTGGGGAAGTAACAAGTATGTGGGCTGAATGACAGGAATTGTGATTTAATTCTGGGTATTGGCAAAAGAATTTTCTCTTCTTAAAAGTTTCCAGACCAACTGTGTGTGGCATCTAGCTCACTATTCTTTGGGTACCAGGGAGTCTTACTATGGGCCATATAGTGACTGGGTTGTACAGCTCTCTCATCTTTGTCTAGTATGTAGTTGAAGAAGAATTGGTACCTATCTTCACTGCTCTGTATGCCTTTGTGATGCACACAGGGACAACATCATGTCTTTTAACAGCTGGCCCTGAAATTTCCTTAAATGCCATAAATATTTCAAAACAACAGTCTTATAAATGGTGACTTGAAAATGTCAGGCTTGCTTGACAGATTGTATACCTTAACATTGCTACAACAAAGTGCTTATACATTTAATTAAGAATGGAATGTTCATGAGTTACTCTTCAGCACAGGACACTGCTACAGTTCTCTTATTTTAGAAATTTTCATGTGAAGATTGCTGGATTATACTCTCTCCACAGTATTTGGCATTTGTGTTTTGCACTTCTGGAATCCTGTACTTTGTAATGTTCTAGTCTTGATTTATCTGCTTTGCACACTGTGTCCTCTTGTGTGAATGTGGTGAGAGTACAAGAAATTCATCTAATAGATTTATACCTCTTTTATCATTTTCAGCACAACACTGTTACAGTCAAAGTAGAAAATGATAAGAATGTTGTGACTGAAGGTGACCCCATCAGCATAAATACTGATGGAGTATGCATTCATTCTGGATTTTCTGTGGCAAAGGCTGAACCTAAGGTGAGGTTGTTTCCCAGTCGTCTGTGTGTGGTGGTAGATGTGTTTTTTTTTTAAAAGAAGTCATTCATATTGTGACTTTTAGTTTTGTGGCTTTATAGTTTTGTTGTTTTATGCTTCCATAGTAGTTCGGTTCTTTGAGAGCAGGATGAAATATCCCAGTGTGTTGTAGCATCATAACAGAAAACTGTAGAGCCAAAAGCAAGATAATACATAAACAAGAGCATAAAACATGTTGCATCAAAGTATAGAAGAAACTAAATGACATAGATAATACCGTGAGATGTTAAATGTAATGAGAACCTATAAAAATGGCAGATTACGTGGTTCAGTACTGATGCAATGTAAGAATGACAAGTTGTTTGGAGTCAGCAACACTGCAAGATTTTACCAATGTAAATGAGATCTAACTACAGGTTTTAAACTTTAAATATATTTTAACGTTGTTATTTATATATTTGCATGGTAAGAACCAGGGGTCCATAGGTAGTGTGGACCTACATATTTATTGTCATATTGCAAACGTGTGTTAGACCATGTGGTCTGTTCTGGTCTTGAGCCATTTTTTCCAGACACTCTATAGATCTTTTGCTTTGAGGCATGTACTGCAGGATTTGTTGGGTAGTTCTTCGTCTGTCCATACTGTTGACATGATCTCTCCAGTTCTGTCTAAGTTTGCCTTTGTTTTGTAACACAGATTCTGTCTTGAGTTCTTCCATTATTTCCTCATTTGTTTGTGATCCCATTTTGTACAGTCTGCTGTATACCTTACAAACCACTTTGGTTTCATCATTTTTCCTAATGGTCCATGCCTCGCATCCATAGGCCAGTGTAGGTCAAGCAAGAGTTTCATGAATTTTTATTCTGGTACCTTTCTGTACTAGTGATGGTTTCATAACTGAGGTTGTAGTGTCTATAAAGTTTTTGTAAATCTAGTAATTTTGTTTGGGATGTCTGTGTCATGTGTAAAAGATAACGAATATTCAAGGTACCTGAATGAATTTCCTCCCTCTAGTAATGTACTGTTAAGGCATATCTTGCTTGGAACTAGATCCTTCCCTCTAAGAGCATACAGTAGGGTCTAATTTTACGACAGGGTTATGTTCTTGAATATTTGGTTATTTTGAATTGTTGTAAAATAAGTATTATTTAAGTGGTTTAAATTGAGGTAGGTTCATGGGCCAAACAAATTAGTCGATTAGTTTTATAATTTACAATATTTTTGTACATTATGACATACAATTTTAATTTAATGAATTAGGTATATAGAAAGTTACACAGATAATTGAAAAAAATCGATCAAATCACTTTTTATTTTGCTGAAGAAGGCCCAGTCCATGGTTCAGAAGACATCAAGAAAGAATGTAATGTCAGGTGTTTTGATTTTTTCTTCTTTTTTTGCAGGACTTCATAATAAGGGTGCAGCATGTTTCTTATGCCCCTTTTTACTGTAGAGCTCCGTTCCGTCAGGGTCAGTATCACATAACTTTTCAGCTGCCGTATCTGTAGTGGAAAGAGTATCAGTAAGGCCCTTTGTCTGCATTTCTTTGGTTCTACATTCCTCCTCATCTTCATCTTCCTTCTGCTGTTCATTCAATTGCTAGGCCAAGTCAAAGTTCTTCATTGGATGGTGGCTGGGAGTGACTCTAAAACTTCAGTGATTCCCACGGGATCAGCATTGCCAAACCAACTTCTTCTGCTGTTTTGCTTATCTCTTTGATCAACATATCCAGATTGTCACACTTTATATCATAATTCTCGTTGCTGGATCAAATTTTATGCCACACTCCTTTCATGCACAACATAGTTACTTCTTCCCATGCCATTTTTATTTCATCAGTCGCTTTTAAAATGCTGTAATCTTTCCAGTACTCTTTCAGGGAGACCCCAAAAGTATCCATTTGTCATATAATTTCTTGAATAATTGATGAAGCTAATATGCCTTAAAAGCAGTTATTATTCCTTGGTCCATTGGTTGGAGCAGGGAGGTGGTTAAGGGGCAAAAAACTATCTTAAACTCGAGCTCTGACTTAACATCTTCCAAGTTTGATGGATGCCCTGGAGCGTTGTCAAGCAACAGAAGAGCCTTTTGAGGCAGATTGTTTTGATTACAAAACTGTAACATGCTATGTTAAAAGTGCTTAGAATACCATTCTGAGAAAATTTGTTATGTGACCCATGCCTTTCTGTTTGAAGTCCAAATGACTGGCAAATGAGATTTTAGAATGCCTTTCATTACTCTGGGAGTTTTAGAGTGATAAACCAGTATAATGGATTTAATTTTAGAGTTCCTGATGTGTTCCCTCCAAGGAGCAGAGTAGGTTGGTCCTTGGATGCCTTGAAGCCAAGCGCCTATTTTTCTTCCCTCAAGATCGAAGTCCTTGACAGTAATTTTTTATAATACAACCCTGTCTCATCCATGTTAAAAGCAAGATCTGGTGGAAAGTCATTGTCCTCAGTTTTCTTGAATTCGATGATGAACGTGCGAGTTGCTTCAGTCCCACGCAGTGTTCTGCTATGATTACAACTCCCTGGAACTGAGAATACTTCTTTGCGTTTTGTTTATAAGCATTAGTCTTTATACTTTCTCATGTGGGGATATGCATGTGCCAAACAAACAAACAAACAAACAAGCAAGGTTGGCACCTGGATTGTCTGTGACAAAATTTGTTTCAGTTACTTTGATTCTGGTAAATGCTAGTAACATGTTCGGAGCAGATGAAATGCAGAGAAAACTGTGTACTTGTTCATGTTTTACCTTACCAGTATGTAAGACAGAATTATAATATAAAGAAAGGTAATTTTGCATAAGTGTGGCAAATTTAAAATGTTTGGGGAACATTAAGATAAGTGTACATCACCGAGGAATGAGGAGTGAAATAATTTTTTTGGAATATTCATTTCCATTCAGTTCAGCTGTTACCTGGTCCATGCAGTGTGAAATGGTTTTAATGGAAGTGTGTTCTGACAATTGAAGTATTCTGGGATGTTGTGCAGTGTGAAATTTTAAATAGTTTTCCATGCTTTGTAGGCCTTTGTCTTCAGTTGCATGTGGCATTCATGTATCCACATGAATCTGTTCTTGCTCATCAAGAGATACTGGTTGGCATATATGTCACCCAAAGTAGAAGTGCTGTAACCACTAGATTCCAGTCTTCTGGGATGTGTTACCATACAGACTGGTATATAGATGGAAACATAGAGATCCTTGCTGCCTGCATTTCAGCTTAGCCCAAGAAGAGTACCAAGATTACCTACCAGTCATCTTGGACTGGCCTCAAGGTGGAGAGAGCAAGCTCCTGGAAATGATTGGCATCGTGGCACAAAATCCAGAAGATGTGAATCTGCAGCAATACTGCTGTGAGGACCTCAACGCTCGCAGATGTGTTGTGTTTTAGGAGGTGGGAGCTGACAGTAATGGCTGCTAATATTATTGTGGTTTTACAGAACTGTATGGATTTAGTGAAAGCTGAAACAGGTTCATGCAGCGAGACATGGCTAAAATCGTCTCATGATGAAAATCTAGTTATAGACGTAAAAGTAGAGGAGGACACAGATGAAGAAGAGGTATATCCATTGCCAATGGTATTTGAAGCTGTAAAGTCTGAAAATGAGGTGAGTTTTGTATGGTATTCATAATTATCAAATTTCTCAGATACATGTGATTGCTCATCAACTATGGTAAATGCATTTTGGGCCTTCCTGCTTTGTCGTATCAGGAGAAAAATTTGGTTCCACATTTGTTGTCTGGTAGCACCACTTTCATTCTGTCTTAAGCCACTTTTAACATTCATGAAATTAAGTGTTTTGTAAGTTGATTTCTGCCACGTGTTATGTGGCAGAAATCTTGTGGTGCCTCTTTTCACATCCTTTACAATAATTATAAGACACTGAATTCCTCATACATTTTCTAAGAGCATTTGGTACATTAGGGCTGAGTTGTCATTACTGTTACAGATCTGTAACAGGAAAACTGTTGCAAAATTGTCCATTGTCTGAATTAGCCTATGTTTGATATATGTGCCCTTTGGAAGTCGATACCTTATATGGATACAGTGGACTAGCTTAAGTTAGCATATGTTTGATATATGTGCCCTTTGGACGTTGATTCCTTATATGGATACAGTGGACTAATGTGGTAATCTCCTACTTGGGTCCTTTTCTCAACCAGCTTGGTTACAAAGGCGAAACAGTAACTTAAAGTAATAACTTTAAGGGTGAATTTGGTGACTTGTCAGTGTTGAGATTATTGATCAATTGTTCATCTGTAGCTAATAAACTATTACTCTTTGTGAATGCCAGTGATGATTTGCCACTGTATATTGTATTTTTATTGCTTTTTATAAATCAGTTGATTCAGTTCTTAACTGCTTGTTGGACACTGTCCATTCTGTGAAGTGTATTTGAAATACAGGACATTTCAGACATTATCTCTTTTCCCCAAAATATTCATTTGATCCGTTGACTTTCTGATAAAGTTTTATGATATTTCTTCAGAGATTAGTGTTAACAGTTGGGGTCAAACCCAGACAATTTCAGTAAACTGTGAAATGTACAATGAATGTGACCAGACATTTTGGACATGGTCCAGTGTTCAAGTTTATTATAAAGCACATTTTGGAGACTGGATCTGCCTCTTTCTGCAAGTGGGGTGGTGTTAAGCTGTCCTCTGTCACTGGATTTGGACAGGCCGGCTTTTGCAGTTTGCGAAGGCCACTCCTGCTGGTTTTTATTTAACATTAGGTCTCCACACTGTGGCAGCTAGCATTGGTAATACAGGCCTCTCTGTGGTGGTTTGTATTCCCTGAGACATAAGTCAGTCCACAGTTCATGTTTGTCTGCATGACCTCTTCAAGATGAATACATCTTCATATCCCTACTATAGAAATGTGGTCATAGTAATGACATTATACATTTTCAGAGATGACCATGACTAGTGGGCCTTAGAGTTGATTTTTTTTATGGCACTCTTTATTCTCTGCAAGTCACTGTCTACTTTGGCTGATTTTATTCCAGCACAGTTTGTATTGTGTTCTGAATTCCGGCATGCAGGTCAAGTTTCACAATCCCCATAACTCCCACTTTGTACTAAAGCTGTGCATGAGCTGTCTTTTTTTTAATGGGGTTTTGATGTAGACTCATGTTGCACTCCAGGTTATGTAGGTACCCACGGAAATGTGGCTGTTCTCGCTGCTATTGCAGATATCAGTCTCGCTGCTATTGCAGATATCAGTCTGCAAGGTCCCTTTATTTCTTTTAAGTCTTGTATTAAAGAGGGAACACTTATGTAAGTGTGTTATTAAAACATGTGGTCTGACAGTTACATAGGCTTGAATATTCTGAGCAGTTCATGCATTAGCAAACCCAATGTAACCACCAACGCCACCATCACATCATTGATTTTTTCCTTTTATTATGTTCAAAACCAGACTTTGGATTTTGTCTTCCTTCATTCTAAAACATACCTGTATCACCTTATCCTATTATTTATTTATTTACTTATTTATTTTTATTTGAATTCATGTTGGAATATTCCTTAATTTTTTGTTGCTATCATTTCTCTTGGTTTTTCACCTGTATTTCAAGACCTTATCTCAGCTGCTGTTGTACTTAGGAAGAATCTGACCATGTTTCTGTTCTATGCATTAATGTGGGCAAAATTCTTTTAATGTGATAATTGCTGTGTTATTTCCTTTGTATTTTACTTTCAGGCTCATTCTTCTCTTTGTTCAAGTTGACATTATTTTCTCATTTCTTTACCAGTGTACTCTGCAGGAATATAAATTCATACCTGTTGAGGAGTGTCCATACTACTGTGGTATATGTCACAAAACATTTGCTCTTGAATCCACACTGAAGAGTCATCAGTGCATACATAATACAGAGGAGCCACATACTTGTGCTATATGTAGTGAGTCATTCAGTAGTAAGAGTGATCTCAAGGTACATCAACGCATACACAGTGAGGCATGTCCATATCGTTGTCATGCATGTAATAAGTCATTCAATAAAAAGTGTAATCTGAAGAAGCATCAGGTGATACATAATGGTGAGCGACCATTTTGCTGTGATGTTTGCAATGAGTCCTTTAAGAGTAAGAGTCATCTGAAGAGGCATGAACATAACATACATAATGGGGGGCGTCCATTTTCCTGTGATGTATGTAATAAGTCATTCAAAAGGAAGAGTGTTCTGAAAACACATCAGTACATCCATAGTGGGGAGCGTCCATTTTCTTGTGATGTGTGTAATAAGTCATTCAATAATATGGGCACTCTGAGGACACATCAGCTGATACATACTGGGGAGCATCAATTTACCTGTGATGTATGTAATAAGTCATTCAATAGGCAGTGTGATCTGAAGACTCATCAACACGTACATAGTGGGGAGCATGCATATCACTGTGATATGTGTAATAAGTCATTCAGCAAAAAGAGTATTCTGAAGAAACATGAGCTAATACATAGTGGGGAGCGTCCATATGACTGTCATGTTTGCAGTAAGTCATTCACTAGTAAGAGTGATCTGAAGAGACATCAACGTGTACATACTGGGGAACGCCCGTATGTCTGTAATGTGTGCAGTAAATCATTCAGTGACAAGAGTAATTTGAAGGCACATGAACGGGCACATAGTGGGGAGCGGCCATTTAACTGTTATGTGTGTAGTAAATCGTTCAGTAATAAAAGTGTCTTGAAGACACATCTACACAGACATATGGGTGAGTTTCCATACACTTGAGATGTGTGTAATAGGTCATTTATTAATAGGTGCTTTCTTAATGAGCACCAGCTTCAACCTGTTTTATGTGTGATAAGACATTCAATCATAAGAGTGAACAAGATGTATGATGTATCAAGGTGTATACCATGGGGATGATCATAATTGTGTGCAGCTCTAACACAGTGCAGAACATCCCTAGCCCTGTGTTCTGTAAGATAATATTTTTATATTAGAACTTGTTGTCAACACGTGTGTGATGTGTGCATGATCTTCCAGAACTGGAACAGTATCACAGACCTGTGTACATACTGAACAAGTTGGATCAGTGTTAAAACTGCTGGTATTTGGGGAGTGTTTTGTTTGAATCGTGACTGGGATACCCACTATCCTGACTGAAGAATGTCATGGTTTTTACCAACTCCTTGCCTCAAATGGCTCCAGAGATTTGGCCAAGATTGTTTCCTTTTACGTCTGTTCAAACTAATTAATGTTCCCACTATCTTACACTGTGTAATATTAACTACTGACAGCATGTCTTAAAGGAACTGAAAATAAACATATGTGTTCATATTTTACGTGTATTACGTGGTAAAGTATATTGAACCAGCTTAGGACTCAAAAACGTCCAGCTTTGATGGGTACAGTGTGCCATTTCTCAGGGTAAATGGACTGGGCCATTAAGCTGACCACTTGCTTCCATTTGGTACTGATGATTAAGAATGAATTGAACTGTAGTACACTCCCTCCAGTGAGTTAATAGTGTGTCCAGGGACAGCATTACCTTTATCTGTACTGAAAGGGTAAGTAACTGCAACAGAGTAGGAGGCTGGAAGAACAAGTGGACATCTAAGTCAAGGATTCTCTTTCAAAGAAAGCCTTCTGGTTTACAGTAAGAGTGAGATGCTTCCATGACTTGCTTGTGTGAAACTGTCTTCCCTGTTACATGTTTGTGGGATGGAGCTGAATCTCTAGCTTCTCTGCTCGTCTGGTCCACAGACTGGGCCTACATTTCCCATTGGCCCATCTCCTCTTCCACATGCTTGGCTCTGACTGCCCCTTACTGTAAAATTTGAATAACCAGTATTGTGCCAAGCATGTCTACTATCCAGCAGATGGTTCTGCTTTGTAGTTTTAAAATCATTATTAACACAAAAATATAAGTTACCTAACCTTGGAATCTAGTGAGCTGAATATACAAATCCAGTATATTCTTTATGCTATGTGTGAACCATGCATCCAGTGGCACTTACAGACAGTTGTGGCCCATGGCCTCGAATTTGTAGGGTTCATGGATGGGTTTTCATATATATTTCTTGTCAGAAGCATAACAGCCAGGTGACTGAACCAGACCAAGAGGTGTGTAAGTTGTAGGATTCATGTAGTTGCTGCACAAAGTGGCATGGACTTAATGAGCACAATTGTGCCATGAGAAGCCCATGTTAATACTTTGGACATTTATACAGATCCAAGTGAAGGAAAAATGTGATGTTAAGACATATCCAAGATCTAATTATGTCCTTCACTTGTTTACCCAAATTTGCCATCAAAGTCTTGCTCCAAATATGATCAGTTTTGTATTGACACAGTAGGTTTTTCCAAGCATAGCAAGAAAATGACAAGTCTTAGTTCACTGCCAAAACAGTATGGATTCCAAAAAACCTCAATACAGTGTTGGTTAGACCAGGTTTTTCTGGCACCATTTGTCCTATATAAGAGTTAATCCAAGTGTGTATTTACTCTAGACATGGAGGACGAGAGAGAACATGCCATTAGTTTGCATAAGATGTTAATGGGATGTGAAATGGAATATACAAAACTGGCCTTCAGGGCAGAAACAAGAATCTGCATAATATTTTTAACAGGATGATACATATATGTGATCCCGACTGCGTTGAAAACTTAAGGAAATCTAAAAGTCTTTCAATTCATGACCCAACAGCAACCATTATATTCTGAGTTGCATGATTCAGAAGGCCAGTCTTTACGTCATTTTTGACGTACAGAAAGATAAGAGAGATATGCAAAATTTTAGAAGAATGGTTTTTTAACATCAGTGAAACTGGTGTTTCAACAGTCAGGCACACAAGAAGGCAAGGTGAGAAGCAAGTCAGTGCAATAACCTCTGTGCTGAGAGGGAAAGATGTAACTGTTTGGGAGAGAACATGAGAATATTTTAATGTTTTGGTTGTTTATATTGATGTTCCACTCTGAATTGTGTGGTGAAATTTGTATTTTTTTTTTTAACTTCCTCTGTATGGGACAACTTCAACAGCTGCAACATTTATATAAAACCACACTTTTTCCCAACTGTCGTATTATTTTGCAAGTATTAATGTTTCTGCTTAAGCATAGAAACACACGCATCTTTAAAAAAAGTAATAAGTATCCAGCATAGTTGGAAACATTGTTCAGTACCAAAAGAAATGAGGGAAACATCCGACAAGAATGGAAAAACTATTCATCCCCCTCTGTTGGCTGTCCAGTGTCATGATCTGGGCAAAACCAAAACAAATTTGGCAAGACCAACAGCATCTTTGAGATCAAGATGAACAGATCTTATTGGACCTAGACCTGAACTGTTCATGATGATGATGAAAATTTCTGTGTAGTGTATACAAGTTAAGTACAGTTACAATAAATGTTGTTTATGTCAAGGCATTTTTCTTCACTTCCAGAAGGTTCTCCACCTTTCCCTATTACATGTTAATGAATACAACAGTTGTCATTATAGATAGTCTCTGTTGCACTGTACTTGTATTCATGAAACACAAATCAATTCACCCATGTTACTACATCCAGCATATGAGGTGATGTGTGACCAAGTTTTTATATAACACAGTGTACCCCACATGCTACAGTAAGCCTGGTGGTATGTTATTTATGCTGCACCTGAATAAGTTGACTTGCGTGTGGGTTCATTTTTCAAATTGGTTTGCTGTATGAGCAGCCGAAGTATCGTCATTGTGGCGGTAAGAGTTCGTAGTTAAGGGAAAGACCACCAGGTGGCAGCAGCAGTAACCAGAAGTGCCTTTACTTCAGTCGATATTTTTATTTGTGTTTATGTTACGAGGCTGTCATTGCTTCAGACTGTGTAGCACCGATGACCGAATGCTTCCTGAATTGATGCAGTGGAAAGTATTTGCAAAGAATCAGCCGTGACCTAATCGAGGTAATATCCAAGCATTCGTTTGGAGGGTCTAAAGAAAACCGAAAAAAAAAATTGTATCCTGGGAGCCTCCTTTCTGCTAACCTGGTGCACTGCCATTACGCCGACCTACTCGATTATCAATTGGTATTATTATCTCGACGTTTGCCAGGAAATGTACATAGTATGCATAACTTATTAGTGAAATTGTGCTATTAGGTGTGCTTCAAGGGCCACGGATTACAGTAACGTATATTTGAGGAGCAGTGGAATGATTATGGAAACTACCCATAGATGGGAAACGTTTGCACTACTCGTAGTATTCTAAGTAATTTTATTTCGCGTATGTTCTGTGTTTCCTTGGCTCTTAACCTAGTCTCTGACTGCGCGAGTGGGTAGCAGTCATTTTTTAAAGCGGATGCTACCATGGACGCCCTCTCAAGAACATATTGTAGGGTGATTTTTAACTTAATGTACTTTCTCGAAAAGGGGGGGGGGGGAGTGTAGGCTGATAATAGCACCAAGTGTTGGTCCCTCACTTCAATTTTCGAACCTATTCTCCGACAGAAAACTTGTATGAATATTATGCCATTGTATTCACCCCAACCCCGTAATTTTTATTTCCTGCTACCTAAAGTAACAGGGAGGAACGCTAACTTACTGCGTTCTGCGAGACATCTTACCACAGGAGAATCCATAGAAATAATTCTTATCCCGCTCGAGAAATCTTTGATTATAGCGCCGTTGCTAAAATATGGGGAAAACAAATTAATGTTCGGATTTTACTGTACGTGATATTACTGTGTATAAAAACATCGGCCACAAGATAAACCCGAAGTAATTACCTTAATAATTTTTGTCGCAGAAACGCAACCTCACATGTAATTAAATAACACTGATGAAACCACGGACTACTCTTAACGATAATCTGTAGACTGGCCTATAGTAGGGACGTAGGCTATCTGAATCCTGCCCGGAACTACTTGTGCATCTGCATGTCTATATATGTTGTCCAGCAAGAGGCCGTGATTTCTCGTAAGAGCAATTCCAGTTGTTAGACAGAAGCCAGAGCCTAGCGTTCCTTGGTAGTGAAGCTGGACTATATCTCTAGGCAGTCTGTTACTTAACGACTATGTATCAGTGCCTAGTGTCACGTAGAAAGGTACTTCTGTTGAATTGGAAAGACTCTGGAAATGAGCTCTCGTGGCCCATTTTAATGCACTACCTAAGTACTGTAATGTCTCCAGAAAGTGTGGATAGCCAGTCTCGGAACTGAGGATCGAACCCAGATCTTTCCAGGTGGGAAGCAAGGATACATAATTAGTGGCGACGTTCGATCGAAAATATTGATTTTACTGTCAATCTTGGTTGATTGAAACGTATTACGTGCATTTATTTTCTATTACAGAGGTATTGATTTGACTTTGAAATTGATTCAAATTGTCTGCGGGTAGGCGGCATCAGATACTGCGCCAGAATATGTGCTTATGTAACACATGCACTAATTAAGCGTATCACACGGATAGGTCAGGCTCTGGAGTGTGGTGTTGAAGCGAATTCAAGACACGCCATCAAGATACTGTCATGCTATCCATTTGAAATACTGGTGCTGAGCAGACGCCACCACACCACTACAGGAGAAGTTGCAGAGAACTAAGTGAGTATGCAGATGTTTTGGCTTTCTTGTCTGGCTTTTGTCCACGATGTCAGTGCTCCAGAAGTATACATTTTTATCTAGTAGCCATTTATCATAACGCATTCGCTCAGCCTACCAGTATTCTTCACGTACATATTTTTACTGAATACACGGGGTGGTACGTTTTAGTGATATAGCAGTTGGGCATAATATTAAGCTACAACGTAAATCTAACTGACGCTTATCAAAACGCACTTAACAACAACGTAAAAGTACGTTCCCGTCCAGTGCCCCCCCCCCCCAGAAAGTGATCAACCTCCAAATTCCGAACTTCAGTCATGCCATACAGCTTCTTTTTTTCACTGCGCAACATCAGATAAGGAATCCTCGAGAATAAACCAGCTGTTAGAAAACACGTCAGGTTCAGTAAACTGAGCACCCAATAATACAAAGTTTCATATGACGTAAGGTAATGATCAATTAGCAAATGGCACAAATGTATGGCAGCGAAGATGCAAAAACTCTTAATGTCATATTTCTAAACACGTTCTCACATTTGAAGTAAAAGTTTTAAAAGTTTTATCATTAAGTCTCCACACGAACTTAATATTATGCATCTACGTGCAACTGGCGATATGCAGAGTAGAATTCATTCAAGCTTATTGCACTAATATATGTCTATATAAAGTTATTACAACATGTTTCGGCTAATTAACGTAGCCATCGCCAGGGAAAACACATAGGGGTCACGTTTAGATAAAAATGTGTAACTCTGTCCAACGTAAGTGTAAAATGAGCATTCCAGAATAAATTACGATACATTCGCATGTAGTGGGCAATCATATATAAAAAAGATAATCTAAAATATACAGAACTCAATTAATGAAGGTTATTTGCGTCAATGCATCTTGGCTACGTGTATGAGGCAAAACAATGTGCAATAAGGTTTATGCACATATTTACCAGTGCAGTACGTTCGAATAAATTCTTGTATTTCTTTTGACAGTGTTTCATGCATACTAAGACATATAGCCAGCTCATGTCAACACAGCAGTTTTCGAGACTCAAGTAACTGTCAAACGGTCCATGAAGAGTTTCTTCTTTTATTTTTTTTTTGGGGGGGGGAGGGGGGGGCCGCTTGAAACTGAAAGTGAAGGCATCACAATCCTTTAAAACATCAATAACTACAGTCTAACCCAGTTATAACGACATGGGTTTATACGACACCTCGACTATACAGTGGGTTATTCTGTGATGCCAACTAATTCGTCACTTTTTTTTTGTAGAGGACATCCCGTTGTGTTTAAAGTATAATATTAAAATGAAATCAAATATTTACTCCGTCTGACACAATTATCTGTTTATTTTATTATTTCAAATGTTGGCTACTAGTTTCGGTCTGAACAGGCCATCATCAGACCAATATTTACAAAACTTAAAAATGCTGGTACATATTACATAACTCGTTAATATCGTGTGTTATGTTTTGTCGCTGGCAGAAATGTATAGTTGCGCGAGGGGACTATTTGGAAGAAAAGTAGCTTAAATTATTGTACTGTTTTGTATTTCTCAGAAATAAAGTGATTCCGGGAACATTTTGCAGCTACTACTACGTATTGCCCTCCCATCTACCCCTAGGTCTTCCAAATGGTCTTTTTTACTTAAGGTTTCCCTACCAAAACCCAGTATGCACCTCTCTTGTGTCCCATACTTGAGACATGTCCCGCCCATCTCATTATGCTTGATTCGATCATGCGAATAATATTTGGTGAGGAGGAAATATCACAAAACTTCTTGTCACATAATCTTCTCCACTCCCCTGTTACCGCGTCCATCTTAGGCCCATTTCATTTCACTTTTCCACTGCTTGCGTCGCAGCAAATGATCAGTCCACGTCCGACGCCTTGTGAAATATTTCGTAACATTGTACGTTTTTTTAGATGAATTGTTAGCACGTCGCCCAGCCCTGCTGGACTCTTCGAACTGAAGGCCGTTATCCATCCCAAAAAAGGAGTACACTGTCGAAAACTATTGCTAAAGACTTCATGACATACTGGTCCATAATATAACCACTGTTATTAAAGTTTGTCGAATGCACATTTTACCGTGAATTGCCCAGCTATGACCGAATCCACATTCGTTTTTACCCACGAATTCATTCATGAACTCCCAGTAGAATAATGGGTAATACTTAGTTCCAAGTTACCGGACGACAGATTAAACGGAACTGAGAAATACTACAGTCAGTTATGTCGCTGAATTTATAAATATGCACAATGTTTGTTGCTTCAATCGATGTGCTGATTCTTCTTATTTATTGTGGACATGGCGCATTCAAGTGACTTTGAGTGCAAATGCCTGCCGCCTTGTTGGAATAGTTCAGCTGTAATTAAATCGATAAAGCGAATCATATATATGTTACAAATAGTGACATCGGGAAATGCTGCAGATCGCTCGGCCAGTGTCAACCGAGACCACTCCTCTATATGACTGTCGACATTGATCGGTCATTGTCAAACATCTCCCTCCAGTTTTGGATAATGTCTCTTTCATGCAACTAGAATAAGTAATTTGGGACACTGACCGGTCAATTTTGACAATGCCTGATCAGCCCGACAAGTTTCTCTCCTTGCGAAACCTGCACATGCGTGGATGGAGAGTAGCGAGCAAGGGGGTTTGTGAACATGACTTTAAAATGTGGTGGTGCTCACTACGACGTATTCAGAATGAAACAGTTCCACGCGGGAGGAGAGGGAAACACGACAATATTTGGCAATGAGGTAAAGCAAACCCATTACAGGCCTGAACAAACCCTGAGGGTTCCAGGAGACTGAGGCTCCCAGATTTCAAGACAATCAGCACGTGAAGGTGGTAAGATTGTCGACCCTAGGCACCGGCAGCTCATTTGTGTTACAGGCTGAGTCAACCCCAGGGCCATGGTGCGGCCGGAATGTTTATATGTCACTGAAACATTCCAATAACACCATCGGGAACCGAACCCGCGGCCTTCCGGGTTATAGCGCAGTGCCTCAACCAACTCTGCCACCGCTTACCCCTAGGCCATGATGTAAATTTATTAATATGTTTAATTACGTTACTGTAAATAATTGCTTTGAAGTAGCCTTACCATATTTTATCCATTGAAAACAAAGCACAGTCTCTCAAAGTAACAAATTCTACAAGCAAAAAATTCTTAACTCTAGCCTGAATTTTGTAGGTATGGAAATAAGGAAGGTCAACTGGATTGGTAACCTCTTGCGTAAGAACTGCCTTTTAAAACACATTACTGAAGTAAACACAGAAGGGAGGATAGGAGTGACAGAAAGACGAAGAAGAAGACGTAAGCAGTTAATAGATGACCTCAAGCAAACGAGAGGGTACTGTAAATTGAAAATGGAAGCACTAGATCGCACTCTGTGAAGAATTCGCTTTGGAAGTGGCTACGGACCTGTCGTAAGACAGACTGCGGGATAAACGAATGGACAGACTAATATTCTTGTAGATACAAACACGTATCGTAGGAGCCAGGGCGTTAACTCATGATACGTACAGAAAAAGTGATTTTTAGACCTTAAATGAGGTTTTACAATACAGGCTACCAAATTCTTTATAAATATGTTCTTCAAATGTATCATAAATGGCGATATGATATTTATGTATAATAGAAGTCATACTGGATCAATACCCATTAGAAAGAAAGTCGTAGAATAATTACAGTGTAAGCCACCCGTAAATTACCAGTTGAAACATATCAGTTTAGGAAAACGTCGTGCAACAGACGTAAATACACGACAAAGCAATTACGCGTTAATTTACGCATTTCATGCACACGACGTATAAGAAGACAGGCAATGAACGTACAGACGTTAACACTGAGGCGCGTACTAGGACCCATTGTGCCGTGGGAATGAAATAACTATTACATTTTCTGAGTGTGTGAGTGTAGCCTTAGGTACTCATGTGTACTTGTTGTGTTACGTGTGTTGTCGTTTTCACTTTAGATGCCGGACTGCTGGCTAGAAGTCAGTATTCGGAAGGTCCTGCGACCGGCCACCTCGACACAGGTTTTTCTTGGTTTCCCTGTGTGTATAAGCAAATGCTGCGATAGTTCCCAAAATTCCAAGTTGTCACTACATGCTTCTCATGTAGCCCTCCCGACTTAAATTTATTAGTAACCAGCTTCATATTTTGTATACATGAAAAATAACCACTGCCACCGGGTGACAACCCAATTAAAGTTGAAGGTAAACAGTCCCATTATAGGCCTGGACAGACCCAGAGGGTTCCAGGAAGTCAAGGTTCCCAGATTTCGTAACAACGGCACAGAATGGTGGTAGGTTGTCAGCCTTACGCACCGGCCGCCTTTACCCCCAGGAAATACTCCTGGTACTCATTTCTGTTAGAGGCTGAGTCGACCCCAGGGCCATAG
>Ga0123352_10006957_pt1 | contig 17405 bp, 15 predicted proteins | sample TergutLab28metaG_FD_89700 | JGI IMG/M metagenome (GOLD analysis project Ga0123352, IMG submission 89700) | Labiotermes labralis P1 segment gut microbial communities from Petit-Saut dam, French Guiana - Lab288 P1 | ecosystem: Host-associated > Arthropoda: Insects > Digestive system > Gut ... | reverse complement strand
CTGCCCACCGGGGCCCCGGAGGTTTGTGTTTTCTCCCTCCGCGCCCGTAAAACGTTATACTGTTTTTTTCCCCCTCGCTCGACCGTTCTGTAGTCTCTTTTTTTTTTTTTTTTTTTTGTGGTACTGAGAGTAACTGTCACTTCATTTCTCTGTAGCTCTTTCGGTTGAGATATTCAGGCGAGAAGCAAAAGAGTGCAGTTACATTACAGTAAAAAGCGATATATTTAAATAGAATTTAATCCGTAATAAATTTACTTTTCAGGCGGAATAAGTAAAAGGGGGGGGGGAGGGGGGAGGAAAACACATTGCTTCTTAAGATCTCAGTGTTTTTAATAATCCGACAATTTGATTTAGTCCAAATTGCAGTCTTCTAGAGTAATGTCACTACTGAATAATAAAAACCCAACTAGATGCCACTTATTATTTTATTGTACGTACTTCTTATAGGCTCAACATGTTTCAGGCACTACTATGCCCATCATCAGGAGCTCGCGACTATAATGTTGATTACCACATTGGTATGTATACACCACTAAGAACTGTAATTTTACATTAACGCTACCCCTTCCATCCTTACAGAATGAAACGACCAATGTGGTAATCAACATTATAGTCGCGAGCTCCTGATGATGGGCATAGTGGTGCCCGAAACATGTTGAGCCTCTAAGAAGTACAATAAAATAATAAGTGGCATCTAGTTGGGTTTTTATTCTTCAGTTATCACAATGATGCACGGTCCAACGAACATCTAATGTCACTACATTAGCGCTTTACGTGTAACTGGCAGACGATCATTAAGAAGTTCAGGGCGTATGCAAGAAACGTATCAGAAAGTTGACACGTATACTTCCAGAATATTCTCAACTAATAGCATCTGCTGACAACTCATGTACTTGTGTTAGAGAAGTTTCGAATTCTGATTTCAGACAGAACACATCTACCGCGGTTTCCTTGTTCTTCTTTCGTGTTGGAAATTACTGGTATGGTACCTGGTTAGTGGTCATAGTGTCAATTCAGCGTTGCTAAACAACCTTCGTGGCTGAGGCTGCTGTTTTTTTAAGTGTGTTATTTAACGACGCTGCAATGTACTAAGACTATATAGGCGTCGATGATACGTAAATGAATGAGCACGGAGCATTGATGGAATGGTACTGACATTAGAAGAACGAAGTGCTCAGAATAAAACCTGTCCCAATTCCACTTTGTCCACCACAAATCCGATGTAAACCCGTGCTTCCGTGGTAAGAGGCCAGCGAGCTCTGGCAGGGTCCTGCAGCTTTGCTAAATGTGTATAAACCGGTATATAGAAATAAAACCCGGTTATTATTTTCGCATCATGGCAGGTTGTTAGTGGAAAAGTATACCAAAAAAAATCGCATAAGAGCCCAAGTCTAATGTACAGTGACGCATAATTGGAGGAATTGAAACCAGCCAGTGTTTGTCGATTATTTTCAGGCCCTGTTTCTCGGCTGTGCTGCTTATATGGCTTTGTACTGGGGGGTTAGGGTGAACTGCGAATGTTGCGTTAGATAGTGCTCGTGGTCTGTTGTTAGACACAATACTCAGTGTTTGTTGATTCACACAACCTGTTGTGATGCGTAATATCAGGTGTGCATCATAAGAGTAGTTATCTGACAGTGTTTAATGCTACATTATGTGTTACATGTCACGGTTTGTAGAAGCCATCTTCAGACACCAGCTTTAAAAATAAGTGAAAAGTACTTATAAATAACGGGCCGGGTAGCTCAGTTGGTAAACCGACTGATTAGGGGCTGGACGATCCGGGATCGAATCCCGGTGGGGAAGAGATTCTCCGCCCGTCCAGACCGGCCCTGGGGCCCAACCAGCCTCCTGTAAAATGGGTACCGGGTCTTCCCCCGGGGGTAAAGTGCGGCCGGGGCGTGCTGCTGGCCACTCACCACCTTCTAGTGCCGCGGTCATGGAAGAGTAGAGCTATACCTCTACCCACCCTCTGGGCCACACCTTGCCTGTGACGGGATCACTTTACCTTTTATTTATAAATAACAGGTTATGATATCAAATAATTCAGATCTCACTGTTACAAAGCGCACGATGTTAGTTCACAACGTGTTTTTTTAAATTTAAAGTCTAAACCGGTTGTAAAATATTAATTATTTTAAAAATACAGTAAAACATTAGAGCGTGTGATGTAGTGGATATAGAACTCCTATTACAATCAAAAATCTCCCTTGGCATCTGAGGATAACAGCGACAAGTCTGAAGATAGCCAGAAACCGTGTCGAAAATTGAGTCCCAAGGTAGACGACCTAGGCAAATGATGGAATGTAGTTTTAGACCAGACGAGTTAAATCCTCACCAGTAACATTTTAGATATAATGGCGCTTAAAACGCGATGAGATGTGTCCTTCAATTTTGCACGTTGTTTTATACGCGTCTGAAACCTGGTCTCTTACATTGACGGAGGAAAGGAACATAGACTGGGAGTGTCAGAGGAAAATATGTGGGTCTGAGAGGGACGAGGTAACGGGGGACTGGAGGAGACTGCATAATGAAGAGTTTCATGACCTGTTCTCGTTACCAAGTGTTACTCGGGTGCCGAAATAAAGAAGAATGAAATGGGGGGGGGGTATGTAGTTCGTATGGGGGAGGGGAGAAGTGCATACGGGGTTTTGGTGGGGGAACGTGAAGGAAAAAGACCACTTGGGAGACCTGGGCATATATGGGAAACAGTAGATCTTCAACAAATACGATGGAAGGTCGCGGACTCGATTGATCCGGCTCATGATAGCCACAAGTGGCGGGCTGTTGTGAGCGCGGTGATGGAAATTCGACTTTGATAAAATGCTTGGAATTTCTTGACTGAGGAATTTGCCCCATGGAGTAAGTTCAGGTAGTTAATTAGTTAGTTAGCCGTTCTTTAAATGAACGGTATTGCTGTCTGCTTTGAATTAGGTTATCATAAATTTTGGGAGGTTTTCATGACGAAAACCTCATAAGAGACCACGACTGCTTGTCGTAACTACACTGATACTGACGTGTGTTGCAGAATGTATCCGATTCTAATAGGCTGCCTGACGGCCACTGGACCTCCAGGCGGATTATAGTATAGGGCTTTCAGACAGTCCTTTATCACCGTCCTCCAAATCACTACCAACTCGTAATTCACGATCGTCTTTCCGTTTCATTAACGGTATATAATCTGTGAAGTTGAACCTGAATAGTTAAATAATGAAATAATAACTGGAACAAAAGTCTGTGGTTTCCATGAACCCTGCAGCAAAACGTCTGCTTTCAAACGTGCGGATGGGTACAGTAAGAAAACAGGTATAACCTACATTACGCTCGGTGACTGACCTTCTTCTTCACCGCAAGAACTACACGGTACAACAAACACAGAATTTCTGCGATATTGTCTTCAGTTATACAGGTCACCGGCTCGAGTGACCGACCAACCAAGTCAACCTTACAGGGCGTTCCTTTCGAATTTGGAGATTTTTTCTTATGGTGTTTCCGGCAACAGTAAAGCGCAGCTGTCGTGACGAATAGGCCAGAGAGTTAGAAACTATTAACTGTTATGGAATACGTTCATAGATTAGACAACGAAGTCCATCATAAGTGATAGTAACTCAATCGAAGAGGAGGTCAAAGAGAGGATAGCTCTTGGTACAAAGGCATACTACGCAAACCAAAAGTTATTCAAAAGTAGATTAGTCACTAACAGCTCGAAATTAAAATTATACAGAACTGTCATAAGACCAATAGTGACATATGCCTCAGAAACATGGGTGCTGAAAGAAACCATAATTCAGAAATTACTGGTCTTTGAGAGGAAAATTTTAAGAAGAATATTTGGGCCTACGAAAGAAAATCAAATATGGAGGATTAAAACTAGCGAAGAATTAGATAAACTGAAACAGGACATTTGCCAAATAGAGGTTAAAAATTGAATAACCTGCGTCCAGGATCGAGAGAAATGGAAAGATGGCGTCGAGAAGGCCATAACTTTCAACCATTAAAGGAAGTTCAGTGCCTGAAGAAGAAGAAGATTAGACAGCAAAACCTGTTTAATGCTTTCGGCTTCTTAAAAAGAAGACGGACCAAAAGACGGAAGAAAGGGTGTTCGCGGATTTCCTCGTGGAACAGGTGAAAGCAACAGAAAATAAACTTGTCTCTGTGCCGCCATGAAGGTGTATGGGGAAATGGATGTCTAGGTCCACGCATTTTGACATCGCTACTTTTTGGAAGTCAGCGGTCTGCTTCACGCTGCGGTCACTTAACCCCCAGCGAAAGAACCCCAGATGAGTTAGAGAGCTGGTCGTTCAGACTCTTGGAGAAGAAGCAAACCTCTTGCCCCTGCCAGGAATCCATGATTCCTGGGTTGTCCATCTCGTGACAAGGATAGCCGGTAAACAGTCGATAATTAATGAGCTGGCGAAGAATTTTCCGGCTTATGTGAAATCTGGTAGTTCATCACCGTGTTCAAAAACCCCGCCACTAGACACTACACTGCGACAGATATCACACGTGGTTTTTTTTAAGACCAGTTTTGTTATCACCCACCCATCTTTTTCGAGATCACCTGGGTGATCTCTTCCCATAACGCTTCCGGCCCAATATGCTGTATGCACTTCTTACTTTTCCACGGGTGCCGTATATTTCTGTCACCTCATATTGTCCTAAATCTGTCGCCTCAAGCACGTAACTTACACAGCTCTTGACGATGCAGTGTTCTCCAGTTCGTTATAGGTTTGTCGCTCCTAGGTCACTGTGCGCTAGGTAAATAAGCCTGCAACATACCATCATAACAGCACCAATGCAAGTGCACGTATTTGATGGGTGGGGGAGGTTGGCGGTGGGTTGGAGAGAGCAGAAGAACTGGATATATTCCTGACAGTTTACTTTTGCTTCAGTCAATACCCGATTCTCAGGGGTATGTAAATTGTTCTAACTGCATCTAACAGCCAACAAATCGACATGTTGTGTATTCTTTTAGAATGTGGTTAAGAGCATTCCTGGTGAAATTGTGTTTAGACTGTCGTGTTTTCCTTTACAATACAAAAGATATCTTCATCACTGTCTGTCTTTAACCGACAAAACTGAAACGAATGAACTGAAGTCACTGTTTACGATGGTACAGTTATGATACTGTACCTTCATGACCTTCTCCATCTTCATCCTTCCCAATTCATTGTATCCAGTTCATCATTAGACAGACTTACAACCTGATACACTACCATGACACAGATGAAAAACAAAATGGAATTGTAACAAAGCAGAAGATGTATAAATTACTGGATGTTTTCTACAGACACACTAAAATCACCCATATACCCATCTGTTGCTGTCCTGAGCTAGATCAATCCCATATATGTCCCATTCTACTTTATGAAGATTCAGTGTAATAATATCCTTTTATCTGCACCATGTCTTCAGTGTGCTCTTTTCCTCAGGTTTCCCTGCCAAAAACCTGTATGCGCTTCTCCTTTCCTCCATGCGTGCTACATGACCTGCCCATTTCCTTATTTTTGATTTGATCACCTGAATAATATTTGGTGAGGAGTACAGGTCATGAAGCTCCTCACTGTGCAGTCTTATCCAGTCCCCTGCAAATCTGTCAGTCTTAGACCATAATATCTTCCTCAGCACCCTATTCTCAAACACCCTCAATCTAGAACTGATAATGTGAAGCAGTTAGCTTCCAAAATGTTGTGTGTGTGTGTGTGTCTGTTAAATATAGAGTGATGATGGAAACAGTTCTGCTGAGTGTAACTGATTTTAGTTAGTGTGAAACCACCATCAAAAACTAAACAGTTTACAATTAAACCCTCTGGCTATGTTCCTCCCTCAGCAGACCATGACTCACATCGATACAAAACAACAGGCAAAATTGTACTCAGTTATGTATTTGGTAATCCTTATATTTTTTATACCAAACTGGAGGACAGAAAATTCTAGACTGAATGGTGACATTTCAGTCTGTTCTTAATTTCATCATAACTGTTTAACCAAGTACCAGCATATACAAACTAGAATCCTCTTTATTCAGTCTTTAAATAGCTGTAATAAGTATGACGTCCTTGAAAATGGGGATAGTCTCAAAACCTGTCAGAATGATTTAAAATTTGAGTAAAGAACCTTAGGTTCTTGATGAAACATCTTGTGTGTAATTTTGGTTTCTCATGAGAGAGCAAACTGAAATGATTTTTATTACCAAATGTACTATATCGACACTACTGAGGCCAGTTCGCATCATAGTGCTGGAAGAATGTAAAAGACACTCATGCTAAAACGGTGGCGTACCCAGGAATTTTTTTTTTTTGGGGGGGGGGAGGTTTCAACAAATTCAGTTGAGGGCAAAGGACAGACAGAACGGGGATCTGGGGGCAGTAGCCCCCTAGTCAGGGGTTCTGAAGGCAGCCGTAATTTGGTACAAGAAATTTCATTTCATATAGTAAAAGTTTCTTAATTTTTGGTACTTTAAGACTATTTATGATGACAGCCAATTTATTTGTCATTGCTAATGTTAAACAATTGCGAACCTAGGTAGTTTTAGAATTTGACTGCCTTTTTTTCCGAACATCTTGGGGTGTTGGCATCCTAAATTCAGCAATTTTTAACAGTTTTCACAATCGGGTTGAGTTTGGCACAATTTTAGAGGTCCTTCGGAATTTCAGGAGGGGGGGGTGTTCCAACACCCCCCCCCCCCTCTTCGGTACGCCACTGTGCTAAAGGATACCTTCTGAATGACACTGCATGTTGTTAAAGTTTGCTGAACTGTACACAGTACTCAGTCTGACAGGAAATATTTCATCTGCACCTTCTAAAAAATTTGAATTGCAAAGTCAAATGGTAGGTCCTGTTACAGGTCAGAAAGTCATCTGAACCAGCTGGTACGAAAGCAAGTACGGTTCATACAAGAGTGCTTTTAATGTATGGTATGTTTTATTGTTATTTGGAGTATATTAATGTATACACTTATCAAGTTGGTCTTTTATTCTTCAACACTTATCTACGTTTAATCTCTGTGACTTCAGTGAGCAGTCTTTCCAAGTAAATGTCTGGACACAATTCCCTTTTCACACTCCCTTTCAGTGCTCCTCACTCTATCAAGTACTACTGTGGCAACTGAAACAGCAGTCGGTCAAGACAACAGCATGGCAAAGTCTGATTTACTACAAAACCATAAAAAGTAACATTCATTAATGCTCATATGGTCATGTTACTATACCAAAAATTTCAGACTATACCAGTGTTCTTCCTCATTTTCAGTGTTATTTTGTGAAAGGTAATTGATATGTCACATTTGTATGATCAGAAAGCTGTTTAATCAAGACACATTCTAAGGTCACACAGCATTAAAAGAGGGATGTTTGGATGATAAATCATCAAGAATGCAGAGGAAGTCTCATAATTAATTCAATCCATACAGCACAAAACTTTCTATGAAGCTAATAATAGTTTAGTTAGTCAAGAAATTTCCTACCTTTTAACAAACATGTAGGTTGATTACTGTGTCCACAGTAGCTCGCCACTGGACCCTACAATAAGCCAAATGAGCTCAGTCTACATCCCCACACCCTTGTCATACAAGTTTCATTTCAATTTTATCCTCTCATCTAGACCTTGGTCTACCAGGTGGTCTTTCTCTTCAAGTTTTCCAACCAAAGGCCAGTATTTATGTACCTCTTGGCTCTTCAATCCATGCTGTTCCTTTGTTATACTCCTTGATTTCTGGAGGTTTTCATTCTCAGTATAGATTACTATTCTGATATGTACTTTCCTATTCTGGGAAAATTTCTGTAAACCTGAGTCACAAAAGCTTATTGCAGTTGATTGGCCATCTAAAGTATGAGGCAGGAGTGATTATTACTAGACAATTCACATAGTGTTTTTTGAGAGCTTATTTTACTGCATTATTTTACCAATGTACCTTAATGTGTTGCAGATTGAAGGGGTGGCAGTAACTGCTACATCCAAGGCACCAAATCCTGCAGAAGATACTTGTGACATGAAGCGGAGGCAAGCACGGCCATTAACGGGGAAACATGTGAGGCCAGGAACAGGAGCCAGTCCCGCCACTCTGCTCTCTCTACGGCGCAAGATTCAGGCACGCCAACAACAACACGATACCCAGAAACTGCACAAGTAGCATCCCTCACCGGTTCTAATACAAGAGAAGGAATTGTGTGGGGTGTTCAGTGCAGAAAAAAGTCATGCCTGTGCCTGGTATTTACCTACAATACACACATTTAAACAGAAGCTGATACAGATGGCCTGTTTTTCACACCACATTGTTGAACTACTTTATTTTTAGAAAAGTTGTTTCATGCAGTGAATAGGATATTAATATAAACTATATCATTTCCCGTTTCTGTTACACAGTGCTGTGAATCTGAAAATTCTGGCTGTCTTTCTGCTCAACTACATGTGAGATATATGTCAATAAATTAGATCATTTAACCCTTTAAACGCCGAATTAAATCCCATCTGCCCTTTGCTAGCATAAGTCGGAGCTCACCATATTCTCCACGTTAGCAGGTAAAGGGTTAAAACTTTAAAAGTGAAAATTTTAATGCATCTGTGGCTACTGGGGAAATGACTTAATTCACTTGAAAATGGTAGGCAAACAAGCATGTTAATGACCATATGTCCAGTATTGGTGCCTGTGATCTTTGGTACAAAGAATGTGAATTTTTTCGCATTTTATTAACATAATCATTAGAATTATCCTATCACATATGCATATGTAGAATGCAATTAGAAGTATTTATTTTTTTTATACTATTCAATTTAATACAGCTTTAAGTATGTAAGCAGTGCCACTTAGCACAACTGCAGTTGTAATTATGCCTAATCTGAACTCTGTAGCTTGGAGTGCATTGAACCTTCCAGACGAGAGGATACATAGGCAAACTGCTTCACTCATGAAACTATTCCAACACTGGTCTCTAACACGGAGAGAAAGTGACAGATATGTATGAGACTGAAGGGATGACAATTCATTGTTCCCTTATATCTAAGCTTTTCTGATACTAAAACCAGTTTTATATCTTATAAAAAGTTTTATTTTTGTACTGTTTAAAGCTTCGTCACATACAGATATGGAAACAGTTAATTAGCGACATTATATGGAAGTTATAATTACTTGTCATTTCTTTCCACCAAACTGCATACATGAAGAAATTAAGAGCAGATTGAAGTCTGAGAAGCTGCCACCATTCAGTCCAAAATATATTATCGTTCTCTTTGCTGTCTAAGATTAAGAAAATTAAAATGTAAACAAACCCCGATATAGCACCACCCTCACTTTGCGCCCATGAATGCCAGTGGGCAGAAATTCCCAATTATACAATACTGCAGTGTAGTACAACCCTCTATATACTGCCACACACTGCAGGGAACAAACGGTGACACTAAATTGGAGTTTGACTGTACACAGAGCCATAATGTTGTCAGTTGTTTTTATATGGGTGTGAAACATTGTCTGTCACTTTAAGGGAAGAACATAGATTTATGGTATTTGATAGTAGGGTGATGAGGAAGATACTTGGACGTATGAGGGAGGAAGTAACAAGGAAACTGGAGAAGACAGCATAATGAATATCTTCATGATCTTTAAATTCACCAATTATTATTAGGTTGATACAGTCAAGGAGTGTAAGATGGGTGGGGCAAGTGGCATATATGGGGGAGAGAATAGAAGTGCATACAGAGTTTTGGTGGGGAAACCCGATGGAGAGAGGCAACATGGAAAATCTAGGCACAGATGGGAGGATAATATTAAAATGTATCTTAAAGAAATAGGATGGGAAGGCATGGACTAGATTTTTCTGGCTCAGAATAGAGTGATAAGTGGGCTGTTGTGAAAACACAAAACAACATTCAAGTCTCATAAAACGTGGAAAACATTTTGGTTTGCTGAAGACCTATTAGCTCCAGGAGGACTCAGTAGTTAGCTGTCACTTAATTCCATGTAACTTTTCAAGTGTAAGTCCTAATACACTAAAAGTATCTCCAGAACTGTACATATTCATAAGATAGTTGCTGGTGATATGTTTATGAAGCTTTCAGCGAAATGTGAGGACAGTTATGATGCATGTTGAACTGAGTGGTGAGAGGAAGAATCTCTCTCTCAGACACCTGAAGTGGCTCAGAAAACACATTAAGTAACTCCAGTCAACCAGTCCTGAAAGTGCAGTTGGTGTCAGTCAAGACATATTGCTACACTCTAGCCTGCTCAATGACAGAGCATTAAAAGTTGTGTAGAAAACAGTAGTGTTAACACTAATTTAATAATTGCAACATGATACATTAAGAAAATTAACACTAAGTAAAAAATGTGTGGTGCATAGAGCTAATGGCAGCCATCCAATAATAGCCTTGTTCAGTTGCTACTGTGCTTTATTTTAAGCATGGAGAGCCACTGTGATATGATACACTCAGTGTACTAATCTCCAGGGATGAATGCAGTCATGTAAACTGCATCCTGATTCAGGAGTGTCTAAGTTTTAATGTGCCATTTTCTTTGCAAGCTGCCTTAAGGCAAAATGTAATGACTCCCATGACAGAATAATAACCCTGGGACAAAAAACCAGCATGACTTTGACTGACATAAATTTCAATAGCATGTGCAAATTCACTTGACACAAAGGGAACTTTTTTTTTCAGTACGTAAGTTGCTATTGTGTGTACTTAAATTATAACCTGAAGGCATAGCCAATTGTATGTGCAAATGCACAGTTAACAGTGAGTGTTCCTGCATGGAGGCACTTTTTTTATTACAGTATGTTTTTCTTTGGCCAGTGTACAGATCAGAAGAATAATGAAGCACAGGGCACCACTGTTCCCACCAAGTTTTCAAACCCAGACCATTTAAGTTACTGTACACCCTGTAGTGAAACACTGGATAAACTGGAAATACTGACATGGCAGAAAGATAAAAATCAATACTGTGAATACTAATATTTCACGTTCTAACCCATGAAGAGTATACACACTACATAAATGTCAGATATGAAATGGGTATAGATTGGCATGACACCCCTGTGATAAAGATCTTTTTTTGAATTTTTGTATTTGAATTACAAGCCCAATACCAACCCTCTTACATTAAGACAGAGATCTAAATGGTACCTCTGTCATACAAATCAGTAGCTTACATCATTATATTGTTAAGAAATATACTATGTGCTGCTCAACACATGGTAGATTTACTTTGCAAATTTCCATGTCAATAATGTTTGTCTTGATGTACTTTACTTTTTTATTGTTGCTACATGAGAACTTGTAATTCATTGCTGTTTCAGTAATAGTTTTTCTTGCATGCAATTTGTTCCCTCATGGCTGACAAAATGCTTCACCTTCTGTCTCTGTTCTTCATCATTTCTGGTTCCTTGCTTGAACAAATTATGTCTACTTAATATTAGTTTTGGAATATTAAGAAAATGGGGACAAAACTGACAAGCATTGTCATATCACCACACCATTGTAACAGAGATTCTTTATATGTTTTCCATATTACTGGCACAATGTTGACACAAGGTATGTAGTAATATGAAGGACTCTTCAGTTAGGTAAACAAGAAATCATTGCTGTAGCTTCAATCCTATTATCAGATTTTGTGTCAAATTTGTGTTAAATTAAACTGCAGTGTATTCTGGGACCACTGTACCAAAGAGGCATTGAGCAGGACAGAAGTGCCTTTGTTACTCTCAAAATTGCCCGAAGATAGTGCGGGTGGTTTGTGATTAGAGTGCAAAACTTTTGTGGTTGACATATTTTATAAAATAACTGCCTATTAGTTACGGGAATTATCACCTCTTCTTTTGTCCGTCAAATCCGAGTGATTTTAATGTTAACCTTTCTTGTCAAAAATGTTCTTGTTACCACCTAAAGCCATTCATTCATACTGGAAGGATACAACAATGCCTATACAATGCACTGGTTTACTTATATGATAAAATATCAAATAACATTCATGCAGTTATTTGACAAGAGATAAAAATGACATGTAGCACACTCAATAAGCAGCATTTGCAAAAAGTGGGTTTGTACTTGGAATTAACTAACTAATCATTTGCTCAAGTAAGTTGGTCATGAACTGGATCATAACACATATCTCAACCAAAAGGCATTTTATCATAATCAATATTGTGCAGGCCAATTTCTTTTTATTTTATTTTATATTGCAATTGTGTTAGTGGATTCCTGGTGAGACTAAATGTATTTATGTAATTCGGACATTTTTAAAAATATACATTTTTTATATATCTTAGTCATTTGTTGACATTCTTTAGTTGCTGAACTCATTTAACCCTATATGGTGTATTCAGGTTCCCAACCCTGCAACAAAACTTTTGAACTGATTGTAATTCTGTTTGAAATAGTAGTGTGTCATAAGTAAAGCAATGTCAAAGAGTGGGAAAAGCGTGTCACAATCTGTCAATGTTCTGCCTGTGGTTTGGGCATGTGAACAGGGTGAAACACAGAATTCGTGAATGATTAGGTACATGGCAAGATGTGAAAAACATACAAGACCCATTATGACACAGTGACATATATCCCTGTATTGCAGTGTGAAGATCCATAACTCTTGGTAAAGTGAGGTAATGAAGGCTGCAGTATAGTCCCTTTGTAAACAGAAACTCTGAAGTCACGTTACAATGTTGATTTGCAGTGTACACAAAACGTTGCACACAAATCTTGAAGGACTTCTGGTCTCCCACTGTACCATATGTCACTAGCCTATGTGACAATTACATTGATGCCAAACCCTTTCCCTGTGTGGAGAATACATTCCTGAAAAATCTAGCAAATGGTAAACCCATGAATGGAAGAAGTACGTTAAAGTGTGTCCTGTCTTCTCCTCCTCGGACAGTGGGATTATAAGTTCAAACTCCACCCAGGGTATGAAAGTTTGTCTGAATTTTCTTTGTGTTTGTGTTTGTTCTGTGTAGGCTGAGGTCTTGACACAGGCCATATCCCTGTTGATGGAGACCTGCCATACATACATACATACATAAACAAGCTGTAAACACCCAAAAAATGTGAAGTCTAGGGTAATATCAGCCTGTAGCATGACTGCACGAAGAAGAACTGAATAGTCCTCAGGCATAGATGATATGTGTGACACTGATCAAACTATACAATGGCAATGAAAGATTTACTGACAAAACGCACTCATTTTTAAAAATCTTTATTGTGTTTACAGATGTAAGTGCACATATATGTAATTGTATACAGTCACTGAGAACGTCATAAAAATATCCAGTAATACACAATGGGGTAAACAATTTAAATATAATCGTGGAAGATCAATCAAGAATTAATACCTTATGCAGCTTTTAGAGTGGTAGTGTATACTGAATACACTTACTAATTCCCAGTTTTGATAATGCTATGATTTTCAACTCTTCTGTTCTTGATTTCTTCAGGAATAACTTCATTTGTTAAACCTGTGGCAAACTGAAGAATTCATATCCACATGGACCCTGAAAAAGAATGCTATATACAATATCATTACAAATATACAATTCACACTAGGTAACTGGCAATAAGAGCTAACTTACTGTATTATCTTTCATGGTGGACAATTCTTTTGGATCAGGGATCCAATGAAGTGCTGCCACTGTCTGCTGACGAACCAATGTTAGCAATTTGTCATATTGCTGTTGACAAGAGGCAGTCCGTATTATTAAGTCCACCAGACACACCTGCTTTAGACTAACATCAGAACCCTTTAGAATTAATTTTAAGTTGGTATTGTAAAGAAAGAAATTAATACTGTGAAGTAAGAAAAAGAAACTGCTAAAGAGATGCAGTTCATTTCATAACATTTGAACCTGTCATTCACTTTTACAAACTGATTAATCTATATCCTGCATGGTGGAACTATGACAGTGGAATCTATCATAATTGCCCACAACTGTGAAATTTCTTACTTGCCTACATTTTTTAAAGAATTTATTCAAATTTTAGTAAACACACAGTGAAAGGTACTGGCACTTCAATGAGTCAATATGGAAAGGAAGTACACGTGAGCTGCGAGTTACATTATTTTGTACAACTGATTCACTTGGTAGATTTTGACTTTTTCATTTAAATTTGTGTGAATGCATTGTTTGAATTAGCATGAGCTTGTAAAAGCAGTGTATAGAGTGTGTCAGCATTTTCAATAAAAAAAGTGTTGTACAGTTCATTCACAAAGAGAAAATAAGTCAAGATACATGTGTACGTGCTCTTAAGGACCTTCTTATTATCGCTGTAAAAAGTATATATCAAAGAACAGTTACTCATTTATGATACAAAATTCTTGAGTAGAAATCTTTATGCCATACATATAAAGCCCTTTCATTCTGTGCTTTTCAGTTTTAAAACCAGCACTATATTTTTATAATTCCACTAAGAAGGCAAGATGAACATATTTTTTAATTCTTACCTGACAGTGAACTAAGTCAATAATATGAGAATGTTGTACTGGACGAGGAACACGACGTGGCAGGTCATGATAAACATTCAGCTCCTCAATATGGAATGTGCGCCAGACAGGAGAAGGCTGCCTCAATACTAGACGAAGAGTCAACACATTCTTCCACTCTATATGACTCTGTAACACAAACAGTAATCAAAATTATTTAAATTTTACATCACATCAAAAAATGTTTCAGTTTTTCGGAAGAAGGGGTGTCTTAATTTTAAGCACTATTATTCTCATTAAACTCTTTAGCCAGTCGCTGAAAGAATCTGATTGTAGCAGAATAGATAACCACAATAGCAGGTGACAGACCATTGTTGCCAGCTGATATAAACTGAATACTGGAGTAGTACAGTAAAATTGCCAGTCATATGAACTCAGCTTATCTCTACACTGTCTGCAAACCACAGATAAAATACAGGGATAATGCCACTGAGAGAGGCAAAACTTCATGGTCCAACACTCCAAGCATTAGCATAATGCAACATGTCTATTGTATCATATTAATGTGTGTGTGTGTGTGTGTGTGTGTTTGTGTGTGACATTTTTGTTCATAAACTATTAATTTGACCACAAATTGGAATATTACCTCTGTGGCTGAAATAGAAATGAAGTCATGGCTGCCATTCTCTAGGTGAGGACTTGGCATCAGAACACGGCGAGGAATTGCCACAACCCAGTCTCCCATCTGTTCTGTCAGCTTCATGGTGGATCCAGTTCCTTTGTATGTAGGCACAAATATTTTTCCTTGAGGTGTACCACCATTGTGGCTCATGTTTGTATGTCCTTGTGTCAGTAAAATATTATTAGCAGAATTAAAACGAGCCAACACAGTTATCCATGCTGTGTAGTAGTTGCGGAACACCAGTTCTCCCACCTATAGAACACAAAATTGCACGGTAGCTTTTCCACACTATAAATCAGAACTTAACCATTATGAATACTAGATAGAATCATCTGTCATCATATAATACTAGTTTCTGAGATTCAGTTTAAGGAGATGCTAGACAGAGTTCTCAATCACAAACCTGAGCAATAAGCTCCACAACTACCAGCACCACCACCACCACAACAACAAAAATGACAACACCAATAACAACACCATCAACAAAGAAACTATTTGTTACATATGTTTAAAACTATGTAAACTATATGCTCTTGGTAAAAGTTCATCAATAAATTAGCACACAAGTCAAACAAAACTCTACACACTGTACGGTGGTTTTCGTATTGGCTGAGAAAACCAAAATTTGTCTTGTTAAACCAGCAGCCAAAAGAGTAGCTGTCTGATGACAGAGGTATAACTGTGTTTTTAATAAATGGCCACATTTATGTGTTCTAGAGACCTAGTTAGTAAAATTTTGTACAGATCTTTCTAAAATTCTGAAACATATAGGCTTACTTGGGATGGTGTGGAGAATTGTACATCAAGCACAGAACATCCAGGACTGGTAACTTCTTCCTCATCCAAGCTCACAGCTACTGGTCCCTTCACACTGAATTCTACAGTTTCATTTCCACTTCGGCGTGGTCGAGCCCCTGTCAATGTGGTTGCTGGGACAGATGCTGATGCAAGGACTAGTTGTTTATCTGAATTTTTCTCTGTCATTCTGACTATGGATGCAATTCAGGCCAGGTATATTTGTGTATTACTTCTTGCTTTGGAGTACATCATTGCAAAAGGTCAACAAAAAAAAGGGGGGACTGAAACTGCATGGGACACATCAGCTTCTGGCCTGTGCTACTTATGTTAATTTACTGGTAATAATATGAACACCACAAGGAAAAACAAGAAAGTTTGATGGTGAGTAGTAATGCCTAGTGTAAGCAAATCCACACATGTACATGCTCATACCTATTCAACAGAATGAAAACATAAAAAAAGATACTAAGCCTGTTGAAAATGTGGCGAAGTTCAAATATTTGGGAATGATATTAACAAAACGAACTGCATGTATGAAGAAAGCAAATGCATATTAAATTTGGAAAATACTTGCTGCGATATATTTTGTTGTCCCATTTGGTACCTAAAACCCTAAAAAATAAACTGTGAAAAATTATAATTTTCTATATTCTTATGGGAGTAAAACTAGGTGTTACACTAAATGAAGAAAGTGACTGAGAGTGGTCCAGAACAGGATGCTGAAGAAGACATTTGGAACTGCAAGGGAGGAAGTAAAAGAAAGCTGCAGAAATTTGCAAATTGAGAAGCTTCATGATCTTCACATTCCACCATATGTTCTTACAGAGTGTGGCAAAAAGTGCTAACACATGTTACGTTAACAACACACATAACTAGGCACTGACCACCCTTACCTCTTGGACTAGCATGCCACCTGTAGACAAAACTTGCTAACTGGTGGGCATGTTAAAATTTAAACTAACAACAATTATGGCGTTTTAAAATATATCACTACTTTCTACATCATTCTGTATAATTCGGGCAACCAAGTCAAGGAGGAAGAGATGGGAGAACAAGTGGCATGCAAAGGGCAGAAAGGAAAGAAACCACTTGGAAGAAGTAAGCTTCGAAGGGAGGGTCATATTAAAATGGATGTTAAAGAAACTAACTGGGAGAGGGTGTACTCGATTTATCTGGGAGGCGCTAGCTCTGCGCAGGTGGTTATATCCTGCCCTGTATAATGAAATGTGTGTTCCCTTGAACTTTTTGATATGTACAGAGTTTCAGGTATTAATTCCAGCTCATAGAACCTAAAAATATTTGTCCTCAACATTTTGGAAACACTGCACATAAAAATGACAATTCTAAGCCTAATATTTTCGGTGCCTACGGGTATCTCACCACTGTTATAAGTCACTGAATCTCCGAGATTATTCAGTTGTTTAATACTATTTAGGGGCACTCAAAACTACTCTCTAAATATAGATTAGCCTGACAAACTGTTTAAATATGAATATTAGGAGTCGAGTGTCGTGGGAAAGAACGTAG
>Ga0123352_10006956_pt1 | contig 17406 bp, 11 predicted proteins | sample TergutLab28metaG_FD_89700 | JGI IMG/M metagenome (GOLD analysis project Ga0123352, IMG submission 89700) | Labiotermes labralis P1 segment gut microbial communities from Petit-Saut dam, French Guiana - Lab288 P1 | ecosystem: Host-associated > Arthropoda: Insects > Digestive system > Gut ... | reverse complement strand
TTGTTTTTTGTTTTTTTTTTTTTCTAATGAATGGTCGTTTTCTTTTTTTTGTTTTGTGTGGCGGTCTCGCCCGGCGTTAGTATATTATTAAAAAATAGGCGGGGGGGGGGGGGGGGGGGGGGGGGGCGAGGAGGCAAAACGCGCGAAGTGCAACGATTTATGGCTGGGCTGCCAGAATGCTTATTTCACAATACGCAAAATCTATTTTGGGGATCAATCGAGTTAAGTGCGGCTGTTTGACTGTTCATTTCACGAGGGATACACGACTTGCAGGAAACTGTTCACAGATTCCACAACCACACACCGCACACTGCACTTGGATCTTGAACCAGCTAAATCCAGTTCACGTCATCAAAACCTATTTTCGTACCATCCAGTTCAATACCATCCTTTCTTCCCCTTCACCGACTCCCAAACAGTTGCATTACAAAAGAATAACCCGGCAGAATCCATATGTACGCCTACTAGGTAACAACAAAATTACTGTAGGACTATACATACATCACTAAATAACACCATATGCTCTAATTCAGCATTCAGTTGCATTTCAATAAGCACGAACACACACACACACACACACACACCAGTCTGATGTCTGTACTTAACTGAAAAGAATTCCGGCTACATGTTCCGTTGCAGTGTCACGGTCAAATCAAATTTGGCATTTACAAAATACAAGTTTCACGCAGGATTATCTCGTATCTTGCAAGGAGGAGAAACTGAAACTATAAGATTCTCTGAGAAGTTGCATCATGCGGTAAAGAATACAAGAACGTAGGAGTCTGTCAAATAGTATTATTTATGCTAACTTGCTTTCGATGTCTCAAAAGGAGGCGGCAACATTCAAGGTCGCGCATCGGCAAAAGTTTTTTTTTCTTAGCTATCGATAATTCATTGTTAAATCTGTACGGGTTTATTAGTGACTCAGTTCAACGTACAGATATATCACATCTGAACTGTGGCGCATATGGAGGGAGGGGGCAACGCCATAGGTTGCGGGGTGCAAGAGGCGACAAAACAAGTATTTTAAATTGGGGGTGGGGGGAGATTGATTTTCTGAGCTCAACACACATACCACTTTACTGAGCCAAATAAAATAAATTCCAGTGAAATTATGACTTTGAATTCGTAAACTGTCAGGGATGGCCGCTGTGATTATTCGCCCCGTACCCAGAAACCTTACATCACTGCCTCTGAGCTATTTAGGATGCAATTAAGCCACAGGCCCATTATTCGGCTCTGCGATTTTGGGGGATCTTAAAGGACGTGGACGTAAAAATCAAACAACATGAATCCCGTTCACAGGAGGGCTATATTTAGAGATTCGGTACGAGAAGCAAAGAGATAGAACCCTCAGGTTTATAATATCGTGGGAAAGAAGCGGTAGGTACATGCATATTGTCACTACTTTATCTCATAACGCTACTACTTCCTGTCGGTTCGTTTATCATCCAAACGCCCACACGCGCAGTGGGGTAGCAACGCTGGAAAATGTTAGTTCTCGGGCAAAATACGGACACGTACAGATCTGCATGACGATTACAGCCACCGATGTTATAAATACATGCAAACACGACAGACGTATTTTTATTACGTGCTACAAAACTGCATCTTTGCAAGCACTGGCTTTCTACCTACCACCGGATTACGAAGCCCATGTATTGTGCACAAACAGAAACATGACTTCACCCAACTGTACACTTTCACTTCCTGTATCTTCAGTTATTCGCCGCTGCTTGCATGTGTGTGTGTGTGTGTTAGCGCCGCCGTGATATGGCCTGTAAAAAAGTAACTCACTGAAATATTCCTGCAAAATCGGATGCAAATGCTGGCAACAACGCCATGACGCAGCCCAAGGCACGGTATCATCAGTTAAAACCACCAAATGTTTCTTTCAGGTAAAATATACGGGACACAGTTCTTCATGCAAGAGCGACAACAATCACGATATACGGTCTTTGTGTTAACCACAACACCATGGGCGAGCTAGCTGTTGCTAAGCGCAACGTTTCACAGGCGAGCACAACCGAGTTCCTCTCTTTGTTTGGCAGCAACATTTCAACTGCCACGCACGCACCCTGCTTCATCCAGAAAGATAAAGACGGGTGGGGATAAGAAATGGATGGATATTCAGGCGGGGAGATGTGGGGGAAGTTGTAACACTGTGCAGCTGCCGGCATGCACGGTTTTTTTTTTCGGCGAGAGAACTCGACCCACCGTAACACTTCTTCAAACATTAACTTACACTTACGACACATAACAAACAACGATGTCGGTCACTTCCACGAAGATATCCCTTCTCCCCTGATAACAGCTTATCGCATGTAGGCCGCACTAGTCGAAAAATAAACACATCGCCAAATGTTTTGCATAATACGAATAACTACCCGGGTCCTTTGTCACAACATAAGCTTTGTAACTGTATCCAGGATACGCATGGGCATGAAATTAAAACCTGTGCACGGAACGCGAACACTTCAGGTCCTTCGTCACCGAGTATTTGTTACCTGAGAACCACACATACACTCCCCATTACGAAGACGGGCATGTGCAGAATGATTACCAAGCGATGAGGCGCAATATCACAGAAGATGGAAGGCCTCAAAATAAGCCTCCTTGGATTGTCAGCACTCTACACTCGAAGGTTCAAAGATCAACTTAAGATTAATCCAACAAGATTTTCCATACACAATATTATAAGTATTAACAGCAGGCTTTTACAGCAAAGTAATACCAACCACAACATTCCACTCCTTGTACAATAAAATCATGTATCTCCAACAGCAGCGTTAATATCCTCCAGAAGATTTCGTGTTCGCTTGAGGACATGTGATCCCATGACGATTAAAAAGGGAGCACAATCACTGGACAAACGCTCCCGTTGCGATCAAATCTGCAAACGTGATACCAGACTAAATCACAATACGTGTATTTTATGTCGCACAAAGTCACTGGCGATTGTCCCATCACAATCACGTACCTGTATCACACAAGCACCTCAACATCTTACCACAACCAGCACTCAAGCCCTACTATCCCTTCTCGCGCTCGACGGATTCGCACTAAGTAGACAAAGAGAAAAGGTGCGGTGGAAGGAAATAAAAACACGCTCTGCAGTGCATTCTGTCCGTTGAGTCACCTTGGGTACTGCTGGCAGCATACCGCACCGCCAGTTCACGCTACAATACAAACGACTGATGTCAGCCTGTCCATCCGTCCGTTCCATCGAGGGGAAAGCTTCGTTCGCTTACGCGATGAACGAGATGGATCGTTATTCTAGCTGGATGGAGGAGGGACGCAAACTCGACGAGAAACGAGAGGGGAGAGAGAAAGAAGGAGAGAGACATACAATTGGAGCCCCAGGCCTGCTGCGGGACTGCTGCTGCACCTACAAACTCACTCTCCAATTCTAATGGGCAAACGAAGCCAGTGGCAACATTGCCAGGCTGGTATTATTACACACGTGACCTGAACAATAAATACGTACGTGTTTCCTGCGCGACAGAAACATGCATGGCATTTAAAAGAGTTCACGGATGCGATTTTAATTCTATTCCTCGTGCAATGCCGATACTACCATAAACCATGATTCTCAGTGACTGCAAGGGCCTCTCTTTAAGACCAGCTAGTCGAGAAATTCCCTGCCTTTACATCACATAGGTCTTCGAACCTATCCCGTGCCAGATGGGTCCAGTCCACACCATCACAGCGAACTGTTTTCAGAAAGAACCCAAGTAATAGTAACTAATGTGGTGATACCAAACCGTATATTTAACAGACCTTTCACGGTCAAGTTTTACAAACGTGAAGGAAAAAGTGAGTGCCAGAGCACAATACGACTACTGGCGGCCTACACCTGGACAAAAACGTGTGAAATGTTCCCTTCATAAAAGCTCTGCTAAACAGAACTACCAGGAATGAACGAGAAGCAGTGAAGCCAAATGACAGCACAAGTAACATGACACTCTTACTGGAAGGGTCGTTATAAAGTCACATGTAAATAGCTCCACACATGAGTGTCATGACAAAGAAGAAACTCATTTCTAGGTTCTGTGAAACTGTCAGATCTTAGTTCAATTTCGACGTCACTTGATATGCCACTTCAGGAAGTCGAGTATCACACAGTCCCGTCTCTTCCTACATGCGTTGTACTGCCAGAAGGCTAAATCTTAGAAAGGGTATACAAAGTATATCGTACTCCCCAACTCCCAATTTAATCCACTCGAAATCGGTGTGTAAAAATCTACCACTCCTTTCGTTTCGATTTTCCAAAAAATATCGTATGAGCTTCTAAATTCTCCAGTGCGTCACTCCCCGACCATCCCATCTGACATACCTATTATAATAAGCAACGAAAAGCACAACTTACTTAGTTCCTCATTGGGTTATTCCCCTTCGTCCTATTATAGGAATTTCATTATATGACGCAGCGCAAGCCCAGCGTAAACGCTGAACTAGTCTAGGCCTGTTAAGCTGTTACGAGCGTCAAAATTTGAAACCACAACATTATATTGTCTGTCTCAAGACATTAACGTCACGATTCAAACTGCTATCAAACAAGAGGCCGCGAACCACTTTTTACAAAGCACGGTCCATCATGTATTGAAATTCCTGTCTATTTTTAAAAGCAACGCACACATCAAAAGCTGCAAACGTTGCAAAGAAAATTCGGAGGCGGAGGATCCTGCTCAGTGGCTGCAAGGCATACACCAAACATATTCAGTGCCAGGATGTACACTGCTAGTAATGGCTAATCTATCACGAGAATGCCCTTTCAAAACACCTTCTCAAAACAATGATGATCTTTTCCAAGGAAACGAAAAGTATCAGATTAAAATACAGCGAATGACAAAAACTACGGAAATCTATACGTCTCGTGGCGCGTGCAGAAGGTTCGAAGGTCGGTCGCTCTTCATCAATTACATAACCACTAACACATTAACCTGTTAATTGTCACGAAGACCGGCGACATTCTGGAAGATAATTGTCACGCAAGAAGCAGTTTTGTTGTCAGTGCACTAATCAAGTGAAGTGAAAAAGCGGTGTGGAAAAACAAGAAAACAAGCACTCTAAATGCAAACCACACGATTTTGTCCTTTACCTTGGTGCTCATGTTACAGAATTAAGCAGTAAATACAATCTAGTACTACACCGGTTACTGGTCACACGTAAATGTGCGTTACAACAGTCCGTTTTTCTGTACACCGTTAAATGTAAGCCACAACAAAATCCTCATAAAAACCTTCAATCCTTACGAAACCTTTACTGTCAACGCCAAAACCTCGTCTCCCAGCAAAATTTTGTGTGATAAGACGAAGAGTACGTCAGAACAGTTTATGTAACACATTGCAACAGACGTACTAATTAAGTCGTGTGTAAATAATTAAGCCAATTGTGGCCACACCATACAGCACTGCTCCTTACCTTTACAAGACGCTAACAGTGCCTCAGTGTCCCCCCACCCAAGAACTGTGGCCGTAAACGCTAAAGAAGAAACCTGGCCCATCACGAAATACAACCACTTCGTGACATTTCATCCTTCACCTCTGTTACTGCTGCAAGAGCTAGAGTGAGAAAGACACTGTGGCCTTTTCCTGTCCGCCCTCTACGTCTGTGGGTAAACCGGTTCAGCAAGTACATAATACCGCCCGAAGCTTGCAGTATACAAGCCCTGAAAGAATGTCGTCTGTAACTGATGCCTGATGCATACTTAAGACTGATCTGGACTTTGCCACTTGATATGGGATGGGTTTTTTGTAACTACAGTTTAAATACAGCTGTACCCCAAACATCAGTGCGTTAAATTTTCGAATAATGGTAAAGGATGAACTGGATGGATGTGGAAAGAACAAGCTGTGGCTTAATTTTGGGGCAATATACTAGCACATGACTGGAACGGAGAAAAGGCACAAAAATCCACCTGGGCAGTTGGTGTCCCGGCCGAGATGTGAATCGGGAACCCCCTGATTGCTAGTCCGAAGCCCCACCACTTAGGCCAGACTACCCGGTAGGGTCTTTGCATGGAATGCGCGTACATCGCTGGGCATGTAAACTGTTGTTCCGTTGTTGTGTGCGTCCTGTGTTCCGATTTGTACGTGCAACAGCGAAACTGAATGGTACATTAATATAGCAACAGGCACAAGTACGTAATATATGATATACAAGAACCTGGTGTTCTGCGTGCACAGATCTATGCAAAGCAATGCAATAAAACAAAACTGGAATTACTTTCCAGCTACGTAAAGACACGCAGTTAAATATCGTCTACCGCCATTCACGATTACAAGCCCCGAAATTTAGTAGCACTCCCAAACATAAGTTCGTGGTTCCGCCATGTTTACTAAACGAACTGTGGAAATAATGACGCATTTATGGCATCCAAAGACAAGGTGCATACTGAGTTTCGTAATGATGTCAGGTGGTTCAAACGTTAAGGGACGCAGACAACACTGTGACTCAATAGTCATCTTTCCCCAAAAAATAGATTAGTCTCATATGTAATACACAAGTCTTGTTATCATCGAAGGACACCATAACTGCCGATTTCACACACACACACACACACACAGTATTATGCCCTTAACAATGCACACACGCTTACTTTTACAGCGGTCCCCTGGACATCCGGACTATATTTGGAGGGAGGGGGGGGGGCTGGCGTCCGGATTACCCGGGAATACGGACCACAGTCAGGAAATGTCATGTTACTGGTACTACAAAAGTTGATCACTTGGCGCTGAAACAAAACTAGGTAAAGCGAAAATACTGTACTTATCAGCAAATAATAATAATATACAGTAATAATAATTTCAATGGGAAATACTGGGCTACAGTTGGCCCAAAACTGTCTGGACCACCAGGGGATCCGGACTACCGGGGTCAGCATTACCGCCGGACCACTGCGTTAGTGTAACGGGTGTTGTTTCAGCTCAAGGGTTAAAGTATCTCAAAGTTCACGAACAGGAGACGTACAGCGTGTCACCAACAGATCACGTCTCCCCTGGCGGTAACAGGACGGCACGACAGCTCCGTCAGAATAGCAGGACGAGAAATGATATTCGACACTGACGTCATTCCTATAAAATGCCATTTGCGGCCTAAACAAGTCGCAAAATGCAATCCTGAAACGCCAATGTTCCCAATAAGGACGACGAGGAACTGAAAAATACATTCCATATCGTCCAGCTAGGACAGATGGCTTCAGAATTCAATCTGCGACTCTACCGTAAGCCAGGACAACAGCCACACAGCTTCGAAATGGATGTGATGGCAAAGGCTGCATGATAAATTGGCATCACTAAACGGCAATTATCACCCAGCCAGTGACGTGAAACCACAAACACGTGGCCATTTCAAAACCTTATCATGCAATTTGAACGAGTTATTATGTCAACGATTGATAACCGACTGTACACAATCAACTTTATTATCTACTACTAATGTTGTATCAACACATGGTCTCAGATATATATTTAGACATCAATCCATTATCACCACCTGCCTACATTTGGAAAGTACACCGTCTGTTACAATAATAAAGTTGGCATGTATGCAAAATAAGTGTTCCTTACTGCCTGACTGTAACCTTGCAACGGAATGCCCAAATACTGGTACAAATTACGAATCCCTTTACACTTCATGGTGCAATGAATCTATACGGGACATACTGAAGTTCGCTCGGTAACTAGGCGTCAAATTCCAGAACAAAATTTCGTCAACATCCCTTGGGCTGTTCTGAACATGAAATATGACAACGGATTGATACCCGTTATATTAGATGCTTCTGCGCACTTCCAGTAACTAGCCACACGGAGCAGAGCTGTTCTTAACAATCCAGCTACGATCCATTATACGGCAATCCTACCTACGTCTTCAGGTATTCAGGCTAAAATGTTGAACGTATTTCCTCACTCCTGTCATGAGCCCTGCATGCTCCCCGCATCTCGTTCTCCTCGTTTTGGCAACGTATTTAGTTTAGGAAACGTACAAATGATTTCTCGCGCGTTCTGTTACTTCTCTTCCAGTTACCGGGGCTCTCCTCAGCACCCTAGCGATGTTTTTCCATTACTGTGACGGACAAAGTTTCACACCAGCATAAAAGGCTAAAAGATAAACTGTCTACAATGAACACTGTAACCGCGAAGCGCGCATCGCTGATGTGTGCGCAACACTGCGCTTTACCTTAATAGAACGGGCTGGCTCCACAGCTCACAAGGCCTTTTTGTCCCGGGAGACACAGGACTTACTAATATTGTCAACCACACAGCAATCTTAAAAACGCACAATAGGCGGCGTGACGACATATGTTTCTTATTTCCTGATGGGGGATATCGAAATCTCCGCCCTTCAGTCTTCTGGAAGACACCTGACGGGAACAACATTAACATCATGTCGCGGGTAATCAAATCGCTTTTCTCTCAGCAACGTGGCCTTCGGTGCCCCAGTGCGACGTCATACCCCCCACCCAACAGGAAACACCACTTCAAAGAAACTATGTCCGCTTCTCGACCAACTTTCGACGTGGTATGGGCAGCCACGTCGCATGCGATGATTCAGGCCCATCACAGAATCCACAGCGTGCTTCCGCGAAGATGTTGTTCATGCCGGATACTACTGCGTGCAGTTCAGTGATTATTACGAACTCAAGCGTGCAAATTCTGGCACCCGAAACAGTCTTACTGGTGGCCGCGTGCATGACGGCGCAAACCACCCACCACATTTGTCTCACTTTCAATGGCTAGTGTTCAGGCGCGGGGGGAGTTTGTCCTTCCGACAACGCAACAAAATTACACATACCCGAAGTACACCTTGCATTGTCAAAAACTGCACGTCTTCAGCAATGCACTCGCACCAACTCGCTTACGCCAGCGGAAGATGAGGCCGACACACACAAAACAGGTTATAAAAATCAGCCCTTATACAGCTTCACTGAGATTCGGAGGAAACTCGTACACCTAACCCCCAACAAACACAAGGCGTTGTTTGTATACGAAACATATTACAGTAAAGTGGGCCTACTATTATATCCGTTAAAAGTAGGCCTTTCCTGAGTGTCCGACGTCACAATGAACGAACATGTATCAAACCATCATGTACGCCGCAGGGACCTGCACAAGTGTTTGTCGGAACACATCATCGACCTGCAGGCCTTCTGTCGCTGTTCTTTACACGTACAAAAATGCGTAAAATTCCATGTGCTTAACCGGCCTAATTTTGACGTGAAAATGATCTGCGTTTCATGCATTGTCATCAGCAAACACAAACAAGTACCGTAACTGCTTGGCAACACAACACGCTCCATGTGAACTTACTGCGATCAGTTCTCATTCCAGAGATTAAAATTATTAGGCAGGTTTCTTGACGACCGTATGTATGGTCATCAGCACGGGCTAGCAGTACTGAACAGCGACCTCAGAAGCTAACAAATTACTGAAGTCGAATTGGTCGACCGCACCCTTCCAGGTACAGTCCGGCACAGCACTACGACTTCTCCTTCCCCTGTTATTACAATTCACCCTTGCCACACATACTCGAAAATGGAATTTTAATCTGCATCCCACCCCCACCCCCCAAAAAAGTACATTTCGCACGCTTCCTGTTTGTAACTTCTACATGATTACCGCAACGATTTCCACACGCCTGTATACGGTACATCTATCTACCACTTTAAAAAAAAATTAAATCGATCCACTAACTAATGTAACTGATCTCAACAAAATGCATTTTACCGCAGTATTTCGAACTTCACAACTTGATCCTTCTTCGGTTGCCAACAGTCGTTTGGCTAGTCTAGACATTTCCAATGTACAGAACGCAAACGTTCATGCCCGTATTCACAGCAGCACACACACTTCAACGGCCTTTATGCCAGCTGTAGCAACACCGTCGCCTCGCCTCAGCAGACATGCCCTCGTGTTTGTACCGAGCGAGATGATTAGAGAAAACGGGAACTTGAGACGCTATTGCATGGAAGACGTCCACGGAATTATTGGTGTGAAAGTTATTAAACGGCCTTACGGTAAGCCCCCCGAGGCCCGTCAAGACAAATGCGTTGGACCTAGAATCGGACAGGTGGCGGTACCAAAGGTAAAAATCCCAACCCTTGTTCGGAATTTAACTCTTATCATCCAGTCCATATCTAATGATTATTGACTGAGCTATGCAGGTTAATGATGTTATTTTAACATGTCAGACTGTATTAATTTGTTTTCAATTTAAAATAGTGACACTATAAAACTAAGACTTCACGGCCAACCCGAGGGTACAGGCAGGTTCCGTTAACTACGTCGTACAGAAATGGTTAACAAGCGATTTGCTAGGCTTCGGCGGGGCAAGTCATTTCAGCTGCACAGCAGCTAATGTACTGCAGCAGTATTAAGGCTTTTCTTTTTGCAGCAATTACCAAGACAGAGTAAAGAACGTTACACACGATGTTGGGGACGACCGGTTTCCTCACTCACTTAAGACAGCATAATTACGCGTGTGTATGGCATCACAGCTGCGGACTTCTGTTCAGTAGTACCGCTGACAACTAAACTATATTCGACATACGTAAAGCTTACGTTTGAAAAATACTTCACTGGGTCTGGGCGTGTACCCGATTCCACTGGGGCGCCATGTCTTAGTACACCCAACCAACTCAACTTCTCCTCAACGCGAACTTACTAGGGACGCATTCGCCACGTCACACGGGGCTCACCTGTGCAATTCTAAAGGCACACCATGAGAGTTTAAAACTCCACCGGATGCCCACCACACAAAAGCGGGCAGCTTGGCAGGTGTCAAGCTAACGTCAAAGTAAACACTGCAAAAACAGGATGAGTGGGCAAAATAAAACATTCAACGCCACAAACACGGACGACCCTGCCATCTTGTGCTGGAATACTGAACTACAACTATTGATTTTGGTGGTAGGTGGCGCAGCACACGTCTTTTACTGACAAGCACGATATCCTGGCCACAAATGTTGATCTCTTCGTGCTGGCAACTCACGAACGTTTGAAAAGGTGAGACGCATAACTTCCGCACTTCAGATGTGCACTCTACTGGGATATTACGCACTGTATGGTGGTAATCCCCTACCGACGTTTCGGGACGGCTTTTCGGTCCCATCTTGAAGGGCCAAGAGAGACTTGGATTTCTTGACCCTTGAAAATGGGACCAGCAGATGCCGTCCCTAAACGTCGGTAATGGATTATCACCACACGTTGCGTAATATCCCAAAAGAGAGCAGATCTCACCTGCTTGGCGGTGGAAGCCTGAAATAACGCAACTTCCTCACGTTACAAATTTAAAAGGAGGTTCGCGACATACGACCGCGGACAAATTCGGCGAACTTCGCGGAGGGCGATTTTTTTACTACATTTGTTTTGCCCTTCCTTCTTACTAACGGCACTGACAACTCATTCCACAATTTTAGTACCTAGACCGATACAAGCAGCAGAGAGAATCACTTGACATACGAAATTCATAACACATGGCCCAGTGTCAAACCCAGAAACGGGAATGCAAACACTCCCACCCTAAATCCAAGGGACAGCGAACACAGGTTACAAATTTAGAACCAAACGTCACATACGCAACAAGACGGAACGATGAGAGGCAGCCCATATTTACTGTTTCCTTGAGTCCAGGAACCACTCTGCAGTACACAGTCCAAGACTGAGAAACACACGCGCTGAGTAATGCATATACTTCAGAGACCCATTCTGGATATTATAGCGTTCTGTCACGATGGTCATTTGCAAACTTTGGACTTTGAAATTTAACGAACCTTCGACATTCATTTTAAGACCTTGAATTATAAGTCCACCTAAACGCTTGGTAAATTAAACCAACTCCTGGCAGTGTTACCGGCGTCTTTCCTTCGGCGTTACGCATAAATGTCTGCCATACTGTTACTGCTATTAGCACGATCTCAAACAGCAGACTGTCAAACTTCATCTGTGACCTCTAAACAGTCACTTCTTATTCCTTTTAGTACCGGATACTGTCGCATGTTAGTTAATTTCCCAGTAAAATAACCCTTATAACGATTCTCATGCTTATTTCACCTGAACACAAATCATCATCATTCGTTATTACTTAACCCAGAGAGGTCAACACGTATGAGCGGCCAAATCACGCAACAACGGTTTATCAGAGGCTCCTACCCAGTTTTGGGTCATGTGACGGCATTTGTCTAGAACACAGGTGTCCAATGGGAAAGGGCTACCGTCACTGTGGGCTGGTTCGTAGCCGCAAGTGGGAAAATCACAGTTAGTGGTATACCTAACCGCCTAAATTAGTGTGTAATTTTTATGGTATATGTACAATTTACAAATGTGACCGCGGGTTGGAGGCATCATGGTCTAGAAGGAACAAGGATACCCACAGGACACTTCAGAAAACGACAGCTTGTCACCGCACAGAAACTGGACACATAACAATGCGTTCCCTTTGCACTGCTATGTATGTACGTATGTATGTTGCTGTTAAAAACACTGAAACCGTTGCCACGGAAGCACAGCAAGGTGTTTTCTTTCTTGTCGTCTCACCTCTGTCACTGTCTACTCTCAACACATTTTCATAAACGTGCCCAGTATCAAGTTAAAGGCAAATCCGAAGAATAGGATTCGCGCTGATATATGCGGACAGACGGATGTACATGACGAGGCTAATGGGCTATTTTCGAAATTATAAGAACGCGTCTAATATGAATGTTACCCACTTCGGTACAGCGCTCTTTGGTAGCAAGTTGATTTATTTAATGATATTACTCGCCTGATCGCGAATAACAAAGCGGCAAAAATGAGACTAACATTAACTTACGGTTCGCTTGCCCCCCCCCCCCCTTCTGGCACTGTTAATGGATATTTGACCCTTGCAGGCGACACTCCGTTCTGTGACGAAGTGTCATGACCCAAAACTAACGAATCCCACTTACTTTAAGGTACACTACCAGCCTGATTCCGAGCCCAAAGCGTGGAGGGGCGGGGGTAATCACACTGTCTTCCCCGTTCCTCTCTCGGAGAGTGACCTCAATACCAAGTATTAGTATTAAAGACGCTTGGCACCTACGTCCAGCCCTATAAAATGTGTGACGAAACATGTTCCATATGAAGACAAAAAAATCTACAGGCAAGCACACTTGCTTAAAAAAATACTTATACCAAGAAAACGACCACTGCTTCGTCGTATTGCTCGCACAGTCTAATATCAGAAACGTCTCATTTGCCCATGCTGTAAGATCATGCGTATTTTCTTTTATCGCAGTAATTACATGTACTGTCTCCCACTGTGTAGGAACAGGTACGAACTCTTGTCTGGGGATACCCGAATGTATAATCGGGTCAGCAAACACATCCGAATGACTAAAAGATTCCGAATGGGGAACAATATAACTTCTGTTTCACGGCTGCATTTTACTTTGTACACAGGATGAAAGCTAACAAGCAGGCGGCATGAAATATTTGGTTTAACAACGTGTTAAATGCTAAGGTTACATACATGGCGGCACACTACATGACAGATAGCCGATATCACCCCCACCTCTACCATCACTTGATGCAATATGTAAACTGTTTTCTGTCTGTTGCTACTGGCACAAAAGCTCAACTGCCTGGTCTTCAGCATTTTTTTTACACTTGTAAATACAGCTCTTTGTTCCACTCTTCCAGTTTGTAGATTCTGTCTCCAAGCTGTCGATTGGTTGGCTGGTCCACCAGATTTTCCACCTCATTAAGTTGACGTCTGAGGAGCGACTAGTCCGCGAAAGTCTGCTCAAAGTCTACGTAACATTAAACTTTTTCAGCTGTGGGCTAGAACACTGCAGTCCTTCTTCGTAATGAATGACAGGAATCCATTATTAAGTCTTCGTGAATTAATTTCCCACGTCTAAAAAAATGAAGCAGTTCTTTCAATTTCATACATGCATGATTTGAATTTATCGGTCACTGAGTCAACTATACAAATGGACAAAGGTAATAAATAATGCATTCGATTTGTAAATCAGTACTATGTTTCACTTTACAAAGCTAAAGACGCAGTCCAGTGAACTAAAACATGGTAAAACACCTGAGCGGGCCGACTCAAGCAATAACCTATTGCCTAGTCCTCTATTTCAATTCGCAATAACACGTGCATTATTGCACAAAATGCCACAGCGTAACCTTGGTTTACAAACTGTGTGTGTTACGTTGGTGACAAGGACTCAGTGGCGGGATAAATGAAAACGCAGTCTCTTTAGTAGTGGAGAGACAATACACAGGAACTGCATAGTTCAGTGACATAAGAAGTAACACGGCAGTAGCATGAAAACGTGAACAGCGCAAGCGAATGTGTGTCACAAGAACAAGGGCAAACACGCTCTGGGATGTAGAGAAGAAAACCGTTTCCCAATAAGTGTCACAAACTTTAAAATTCGCTACCAAAGGTGCGTGGATCCAGAACGTCTACAAAGAAATGGACTCCGACATACAATAATACTCTAGTTACTGTTCGGATAGCAGTGGCAAAAAGGGACTAAACATAACGAAAGTAAATGTTATCTGAGAGCAGTCTGTATTTCACAACCTTAAGAGATTTCAACTGACCTATGAACTGAGTCTGTCAATACAAAAAAGAAGTTTTATCATTTATGAACTATTCCTGTCCGTGATTGGATTTCGAAGGTCTCTGACACACACACAATCGGACATTTCCAATCGTTCCGAACAACGCAAGGTTACGGATGTTGAAACTTCCTCTGTCATGAGGTAAAAATATGAAAGCTACTATGCTTGGTCCATTAGATGAATCCGGGACCAACCAAAGCGCGTTGTCTTTTTTCAAAACCAACATGAGAAGACAGCAAATATCCAACACATTTGTTAGCTGACACCTTCTTCAATCAGACGCCTTCGGTGGCAGTTCCGCGCAACTGTTAGAAAGACGCAAGAAGCGTGTCTCAGTCACGGGCGAATACTCTGAAAAAGATGAAACACTCCACTCTATGTCTGGACCCACAATCAGTTCATACGGATGAATAGTATCCCATAACAGTTTTATAAAACAGTACTTAAATTGTAATTTCAATACACTGGCAAACAGAACTATGCCAAGCTTCCTACCTCCGTCACGTTCTTGCTTTATATCATATATATTTGCCGATTAATGAACCTAGCGTAAAATTCATCAAATTAATGCCTATTGATAAGCTACCTTCATTACATTTAGACACCCTCTAATCTACTTAATGGATGCACACTAAAGATGGTCAACTAGGGCATAGTGTACCGAGGTTAAGAATGAGTGGATCGATACCTCCCCCCCCCCTTGCCTCATATGCCTTCAGGGCGTACACAGGGACATCTTTACGTGTTACTGAGCCACAGACTGAAGCAACCTCCAACACATAAATCCTCCTCCAGCCACCAAAGGTTACGTCTATAAACGCGTATCTACGTACACACCTGGCGCAAAACGAATGCTCACAGAGCTCACACACTGGCCAGCCTGGGCTACGAGGCAGAAAAATACTGTACATACTCCTGTACGGGAACGAAGTTACTCTAGAACGGTCCACTCAACCCAGTGGTTCTTCTCAGCCGGTGTGCCGCCAGCTTCAACAAACGCAACAAATGCGCCACGAGATTTTGAATAAAGTATGACTACATAAAATTAAAGACACAGCAAACTATTTTAAAATGAGAAGTAATGTAGGCATTCCACGCACGCACGCACGCACAAGGAGATAAGTAAACGGGTGGCGAATTCAAAGGGGTCTTGCTGAGGGCGACATTGTATACAACTACGAAACCGGGAAGTTTACTTTTTAAATGACAATTATACAAAAACTCGATCAAATATCTCCTTCACGATAATTTTGTTTCTATACAATAAATCCCAGGGCGGTCAATCTAGTGACTAGGCTACAGGTGGGACGATTCTGGGTTCGAATCCGCACAGGGGCAACACATCTCTTCTCCAGAACGTCCAGAACGGTTCTGAACCAAACCCAGCATCCAATTCAGTAAGTATGACCCCAATCTGATGCGAGGACAAAAATGAGTGGTGATATACCCCACTCTCGAAGTATGTCTTCTTCATGGTGTGGGGAAAAATTGTACAAAACCGATATTACTTAAAAATAAGTGCAACTGCATTTAATTTTAGCTCTGTAGTCTAACTCCAGTACGCTGAGGCCGCCGAAAATTCCATAACTATTAGATTAACAGAGACATGCCCTAAATAAACGTACAAACTTTGGCATGTTACCGTAATAACACTACAGACGAATCCTTCAAATTCTGTATATGTTAATTCGACAACGAAATCACAAAATCGTGAACGACACGACACGTACAACACGCTCATTTCCACACAGCAACACGTGCGATGAACAAACACAACATAAAAGTACAGGAATTTGTAGAATTTAATGCGCCACAAGGGCAAACAAGCCTAAGATTTTCACATGTGCCAGTAACAACCGCGTGAATAGGTTCTTAATGGCTGGCAAATAGTATTATTCAATTTTTAAGCTTCTGGCAAAGTGTTTACATCCCAAAATTAGAATGATATAGAAGGATGTGCTGGCCTTGGATTGTGTGGAAGTCCCCCCCCCCCCTCTTCCGAGGGCGGCCTTGAACAGATGAACGCCAGATTGCGTGCTATCCCATTTCACCCAGGGAACTTGGCGTAAACTTCTACAAATAAAATGCAAACTTTTTCTTTACGCTTGCATCTGTTCAGTAACAATGTTCCCTGTCAACATACCCGACGTTAAAAACTCGTGGGTAGGCAAGCCGCAGAAATAGCCTCAGGAGGACGAAATACCTTTACAGTAAAGGGTTAAAGTTGAGATAACACAAAATGGCACGAAACTCCAGTACACTGACTGACAAGTGCAGGCTCAGAGAACTAGCCCCTGCTGCGCCAACGGATGTCTTCCACACTTCCATGCTCCCACGCCTCGGTACGGCACTGCAGGAAGCTGGATGGGCCCCAAGCTTGCTCTGAAATTGGTAGCACCCACAACGCATTCTACTACAGCCGCATTCCCGAGGCCGCTGTATTTGACAAAAAGGTGCCAGTAAGTGTGCACTCTAAACAAGCCTAGTGAATAAGAACTCTAAACAAGCCTTGTGAATAAATGTCATACTGTTTCCACGCCAGGTTTATCTGGCAAACATTCGTGCTCGGGGTACACAAGCACGAAGTACTAGCTTCGTGAAGTTTGACTTGTGTCGCGTTTACTGACAGACGGCGGGAAACGGACAAGTGGCCAACACCGTGCAATGTTCCCACAACATGGCAAATAACCTTACTTACTTACTCCATGGTGCAGAGTCCTTCTTGAGAAGCTAACTGGTTTGCAGCTAGTCAAGAAATTCCCCACATTTCACGGAACCCGAAGGTTCATTACCACACTCACAAGCGTCCGCC
>Ga0123352_10006954_pt1 | contig 17409 bp, 9 predicted proteins | sample TergutLab28metaG_FD_89700 | JGI IMG/M metagenome (GOLD analysis project Ga0123352, IMG submission 89700) | Labiotermes labralis P1 segment gut microbial communities from Petit-Saut dam, French Guiana - Lab288 P1 | ecosystem: Host-associated > Arthropoda: Insects > Digestive system > Gut ... | reverse complement strand
CTTGGTGCTTCTTGTGTCTTTTGTCCCTTTTTTTTTTTTTCTCGTCTCCCAGTATGGGTTTTTCTAAAAAATTCTCGACCAAAATATTTTGCACCTTTCCTTCCCCCCCCCCCCCCCCCCATCGTAACTCAGAATATCGTAGCATCCTGTAATTTGTCGTCATAAAAATATTAGTTGACTCGCATAAATCACAGAGGCCATAACTAAATTACTGACTTGATTTATTCTCCTTATTTCCGAATATTTTACTCGTCACTGTGTTTTCATATGTCTTCAATTAATGTCATCTCAGATAAACCAGGTTCGCACGGCACCATTCGCACCATACACACGACCTACGCAGCGGCTCTCAAGACCACCACCCATAAAAAAAAACTCGGTGCAGATAACCATATGCTGCAACTCAACATCTAATGCTCCTGATGATGGGCGTACGTACCCGAAACATGTCGAGCTAAGAATACATCAATAAAATTACCTAGTTACATCAAGTTGGCATTTCAGTTTATTTCAGAAAGTTATATCTCTTTTACAGGAAACTAACAGGCAATGTAAAGACAAATAAGGCAAACTAAGAGTTGTAAAACAACAATTGTTTTAATTAATACCCACTCTTCATTTACGATTGTTTAGTGATGATGTAAGCTGCTCAAACTATAAAGCGTTAGACGATAGGATGTTTAGTGAATAATGTATCGGAAGGGAAGTGGAAGGATGTGTTTGTGACCTCATTTCAGAAGCTGCCCCTTCATGACCTGGAGGGACGGGGAGACACAACAAGCTTCAGGAAATACAATTGCCGTCCTTTCCGAGACTTGAAAGTTGGCCCACCAAAAAACACCCAGTTCTATAGGGAGTTATTTATATCTTTCTTAATACTCTTCTGGAGAAATTATGAAGTTGTGTCACTTCCAGTTAGCAGACTCTGAAAAAATGCTCATGCGACTGGCATTGGAAGGAATTCAGAAGGTTGCAGCTTGGATGTGTAATGTAACGCCAAATGTTGTTAGTTCGTATAACATAAAAAAAATCGTTGGGTAGACGCTACAGAAGAGTTCACGTGTGAAAGTAGAATTATGGTGGCAAAGATATGTAGTCTAAAATTATAAAGCAATGTACGGTACATATCTGCTTTTGAAAGATTAGCTGTGAGGAACAGTTCAATGAAAACTACCTGATTACTTGACAGCGTCGTCTACCTATTACAGTAAAACTGCACATCTGTTTTTATCTGCTCGACTTTCACAGCATCCTGTCTATGCAAACTTAAAAATTGAAAATAACAGACGTGTCGGGGGTATTGTAAGAGTGCCGCCTGATTAAGGGTTCTCTTACACAGTCTTCCAAGATACGTGCATTACTGAGGAAAACACTTGCAACGCGACAGTGTACTTGATCATGTAGCCTATAGGAACAAAATTTGGAAAGCAGTACATGGCTGACCGCTGCTCCATTCACAGTCTTTAGTTCAGCATCAAGTCCTGTATTATACCTGATGCTCCTTTCTCCTCTGTTTTATCATCATTATAGCCATCGTTATTGTCATTATTCACTTTTTTTCTTTTTCCTTCGTTTTTCAGTTTAAATATTCATATTCACCAACCCGCAGTGTTTGTTTTCTCTTCTTTTCGACTCGAGCTATGATCTTTTCATACAGCCTAATTGCCATTTTGTTAAGTAACGGGCTGCAGTAGAGTCGACCTGCGCCCATTTTACTGAACAATCCCAAACCTACACAATCGACATACAAAGGAAATGCGAGGAACTATCTGCCGACACCAGTAAATAACGTAGGGCATTCGACTAGCTGGGTTAGAAACTTCGGCCACAAAGTTATAGAGAGTGTCCGTCGCAGTGACGACTGTGGAGCAATTTAGTCTCATGAAATACTGTAGAAGACCATAAGCCAGTAACATCAATTATGAGAGTGGAACGGTGAAATACAGCACCAGCATTACGATTGGGAAAACATTACTTACTCGAGCAGATTAATCGAAGACCAGCACGGAGTCTCAGCATGCAGCATCGAGCACAACGCCTAGTATTTTTATCCCCCCATGGCGCGACTGTCCCTACAGGGCCAGGACCTCCTCATTATCGAGACTTCACGACCACACCCAGACACACCACACTTGGTAGGACTCCTCTGGGCACGCGATCGGTCCGTTGCAGAGACCTCTACCTGACAAGACACAACACTCACACGAGACAAACATCCATGCCCCGCTTTGTATTCGAACCCGGACTCCCAGCAAGCGAGCGGCTGCATACCCACGCCTTAGAACGCATGGCCACTGGGATCGGCCAGGTATTTCTACACTGTTGCATAATCTTCAGGTGTATTTTGTTTGATCCCGTTACAGGCCCGGTGTGGCCCAGGAGTTTGGTAGAGGTATAGCTCTACTCTTCCATGACCGCAGCACTAGAAGGGAGTGAGTGGTCGGCAGTACGCCTCGGCCGCACTTTAACCCCGGGAAAGAGCCGGTACCCATTTTACAGGAGAATGGGTGGGCCCCAGGGCCGGTCTGGACGGGCGGAAAATCTCGTCGCCATTGGGATTCGATCCCGGACCGTCCTAACCGGCCCACCTGCAGGTGTATCTACTAAAAAATGCGAAATAAAGCTGTACCCTATCGGTACAGAAACAAGTACAGTTGCATTCTATAATACGACAGCAGGATAGTCGCCTAATATGGAGCAGCGTACGTTTTTTTGGCCACAATTACGACAGAGCCAGCAGTCATCATGTAACGTTCAGTGTTTTGTGAAGCTTAGCTCTCCTGCATTAAGCAAAATTATTTTATAAAGGCAATTCATTTTGGAGATAACCCCAATTTTACGAAACGATGTAAATCGGCACCTAATACTGTATGGTTCCTGTTACTGGGTATTGCTGTTTCCCATAGTTAGGGCACGAAAACAATTCAGAAAAGCCTAAAACAAAAGGGTGCATTTATTCAAATTACAAAATACAGTTACTGCTACCTGTTCACTGTCATGGTTAAAAAAACTGCGTAACTACTTAAAACTTTCACCTATACGTTAGATTTTTGGGGGGCGCTAAGATCATACTTTACCATCGCGATCCTCAGGAAGAACGCAGTTTAGTAAGATATTCGGCATCAGCTTCAGCTGCATTCCACTCCGCAGTTCATAATCTTGTTCTGACTCTGAAGAAATAGCCATTTCGCGTGATGATGAAATTGAGGGTTTCATCGCCTTTCTTCTTCTGTGTGTCATGGGTTTCGTAGGCCTATATTTCCCAGTGAGAGGATTTTTCTTTTACTGTTTTCCTTTTGTTTCTTACTACAATTTTTACAAATGGACTTCGTACAGTTAAGCTTCTCGCTGGTGTCAGTAGACTTGTCCTCTCCTCTCTTTTCCATTGACGCATTATATGGAGGGGCGGTTCTATTTTCGTCGAACCAGCCTTAGAAGATCCGATAATGCTTAATAACTTGATTGGCATTGAACGCAGTGAATTAAAACTCGCTGTCTTTAGTGGATGTTGTACTCGTATGATCCTCAGAAAAGAATGTAGGAAAATACAATGTGCCCTTGTAGGATTCTTAGAAACACGACCGTCGTAAATTTGAAATCCCTGAACCCTGTCACCTCAGCGGAAGGTCACATATTTGGCTTACAAGCACGAGCCTCGATCACGGTGCAAATAAGATTTTATGCAGTGTAGAATGGTAGTTTTTTAGAAGCCTTTGTGGATTATTTGTGTCATTAGTTTGTGGCCAACAATTTCAGTACATCCACAGGCACATCATCGTTGTTTTAGTCATCTTATCCCTCATCGCACAAAAATGAACTTTCCAAAAATAGAAATTTAATGCAAACGAGTTTGATCGTCGTTAAAGAACGGAGTTTATCAACTCCATTTTAAACCAAAATTGTGGGGTATTCCATATCCGGAGACAACATTTCACTCCATGTCTACGGAATCGCCATGTTGGATTTCAACAATGCGTATAGATACGTAACGTTGTGAATTCTCACACCTCACTTACCAACTATATCGTTATAACTTCTACTTAAAATAGAAATAAAGATTAAGTTACAATAATTAAAACTGAACAATGGGGAAGTACAAGAACGAAGCTTCTCCATAAATTTCCGTCCACATGAGTACATCAAATGTCACACATGGAGGGAAACTTGTCCGAGAATCCAGTTCCTCCCACAAATGGCGTTACTATGCATCTTCCACAAAGTCGGATGTTGGTCATTAGATGGCCGAAGCATACACTTAGTGGTACCCCGTAACAGGAAGTACTGTCCATCTCTGTATCTCGAAAGGAAATGCACATTTTTAATCTCGTGGATTGAGGCAGGTAACGTTCATAAAAAGGATAACAAATTAATGTAAATTCCTATAATATGCATTGCAGCTATACACAGGCATGTTAAAACTAGCCACAATAACACTAGAAGTAAATAAACAATGTACCAGGTATGTAGCATCAAAGCTCATTCGTAAGTTCATACACATTTTCCTCATAAGGAGCAAAGTGAAAATTCAGACATGCAAGATTAACTTATAACATCATAACAGGCAGTAGATCACGCACAGTTCTATAAAGCAGATGGTGTATATTTAAGAACTGCATATTTATATTGTGAATTTGTGCACAATTATGGCCTCTTTGTCCCACCTCGCTTGCAGCCGACACTGTAGTCCTGTTATTATTATACACAAGGCGACCGCAACAGGTTTACTATTGTTGTTCTTATGGCTAACCGTCTTGGATCTTATGTTTATTGGACCGTGCATCATCTTGATAGTTTAATAAAGATAGACCAATTTGATGTCACTTGCTTTATTATTTCATTATTTAATGCTCAACATGTTTCGGATGTTAGTACATCCGAAACATGTTGAGCATTAAATAATGAAATAATAAAGCAAGTGACATCAAGTTGGTCTATCTTTATTCAACTGTCTTGGGTCTATTTATACCCATTGTTTTAGGTCAGACTGGTTCACTGTTCAGTTGCGACCGACTGTATATATGTACAAGCAAAAAGTCTCTCTCGCCTATTTCTAGTTCTGCGTTGGCTGGTTGAAACTGGTCTATACGACAAGGCAGAAGGTTTATGCAGCTTCAACATATAACGAGCAACGTAGAATAATTAATATTCATTAACGTTTAGAATTACTGTCTGACCAAGATTACGAACACAAAAGCGTTATCGTTTTATGCGCTTTGTGAAGGAAGGGCGTAAAATGAGGACATGAAGGAAGAATATATCCGTATGTCTTTTCGTACATTCAACTCAAAAACTGCTCGGCAATTTTTGACGAAATATGTTTGTTGTGTACACAAATATCTGACTGGTGAATTTAATCTTAATCCCTATACACCCACCATAAACGTTAATTTATAAGAATTTCATTACATATCTCGAAAACACAGAGATATTACGTTTCTTTTAATTCCCTCGTAAACAAGGAGATGTATTTATTTAGTTCTCTCGTCAACGGCCATATATTGAGCTTCATATATTAACGTCGTAAACAGCAAGATATTCTAGATGCTGTATTTGTAGAGCAAACCGTGGGATGTTGTTATTTACCCATCAGTACGTACCACACATAGAAGACAGTCGGTCTCGACAAAAAAAAAAGAAACAAATTGCATGAATATACGTACACCTTCATGTAAAATATCAGTCCTTATTGTCAAATTTTTATAAAATTTGAAGTCTCTCGACATACTGCAGTTCAATAAAAGCACATTTATAGAACTTTATGACAATCCGTCCATTCGGTGTTATGATAGAAGTAGCAGTCGCTGCTAGTATCATGACAGCACCTGAAACATTAACCACTCTTCGACCGTAATGGCTTGACAGAGTCCCTTTCGGGACATTCATTGGAGAAAATAGCAGTCTTGTAATGGGTCGATCTGATATCCAAGAAATACTACCAAAAAACCTGTTTCAAAACGATTTATGAATCGCAGTAGACCAGATCACCTCATCAACAACAGGTGAAAGGGAAGAAAGATGATGGCATCCGATGCAGGCCCACTTGAGCAGTGAATGGAATAATTACTTTCCATTGTTGCGCTTGATGTACTGTAGCGACACGCACGAGGAGCGAATAGTTTGTAAATATTAAATACTGCACGGCTTGGACGCGGTCTTACCGGGTTAATAAAATCACCCGCCCTTCCATAAAATGTAAAAACTACAATACAAAAAACTGTAAGCATGATAAATGGTTTGTTGTCTTTCGTGAATGCGAATATTTTTTAACACCTGAGGAGAACACACTTGCAGCTAGCAAACAACACAATGCGCAAGCGAAGATTTGGATGTATGAAATAGAAAGTGAAATTAAGTTTGAGATGATTACAGAACAGGGAGCTTAAAAACTTCTTCACTTGCTCCGACATTGTTAGGATGATCTGTGAAAACGTGCAAGTAATAAGTGGACGCTAGGCGACGCGCTTGCGGGAGATAAGAAATGGCTCACGATAGGGTCATTTGGCAGCATGCTAGAAATTTTTCACAAGGTGGGTGACCATGAGCGTGAAAGGTGTTGTTTCACCGGTTTGTAAAGATACGGATATTTTTCATTATGGCAACGGAATCTATGAGTCTGGCGTAGCGGAAACATGTCTGCGTACAATGAGGCTTGGATACTCCATATATTTGGTTTAAATCGAGATACACTAAAATAATTGGAGTACCACAACTTTGTACACAATTGGTTCGCTCCAAGGACAGATGAGGTTTACACAACATTGCAGTACCTCACGTACGAGTGAATTCATTCGGCAGGCCGACTTCATGCCGCTCACACCGACCGTCACTCCCGAATATCTACCTCATTTCTGTCTGCAATTTGGTGACGGAAAACGATACTGATCTCAAATTAAATCGCAACTGTCGCTATTCTTGTAACCAAAAATACACAAACCAGAAATAAACTGTGGGTTTACTCTGCAAGAGGATGAAATTGCCACTATAATTTATACACAAGATTATGTTCCTAAACAATCACGTCCTACAAATTGCGCAAGAACGCAATATCCAAAGCTACAACGAACTGGCTAATTCCAGTGCGAACCTACTTCTTGGGCTTCCTTAACAGCTTTCCTTTCTTTAGACACACTACATCGCTCAATACACCGTCCAAACTCTACATACATCTGCGCAACAGATAGACACGCAAAAATGTTTCGTTTCCGTCTCGGAAGTGGTTATTAAAGAAATACAAGACACGTGGTTTGTTGAGGAAGGGATCTTTTGTTTCTTCCCACCGGAAATAAATGGTTATACCGGTACAGTTCAGTTTCCAAATCAGTAGACACAGTAATAAATCCTAGGACCAGGGTTCATTATGAAAAGGTATTGTTAGAAGAGACGTGAATTCGTACGGCTGTTAACTATAAATACTTATTTCTCTTGGGATGCGATGAATTGTAATATGGTAGCTACTTATACATGTTTCGGAAGAATCGTTGCCTCCATTCTCTGAGATTCTGAAGCTGGAATCAACAGATTCTTCCGAAGCTTTCATAACGATCTATCAATGGCGTCAAATATCAGAAGACAGTAATTGTGATGCTAGTATTCGTTCGGGCGGTCCAGAAATTCGGCGATGTTTGTGGAAAGTGAAAGTTCGTTACCTTTTCCACAAAAACCCTCCAGTCCTTCCATTCCGCACTGCACACTCACATTCAATTCCTCGTACTTCCCCCTCTACCTAGGCCTTCCAAACTGGCTCCTTCTTTCAGGATCGGAATAAAATACCAACAAATGGAATGGTCCATATTTGTCTACTTATATTAATATTATGTGTACCGCGAATAGTGTAGAAATAAACTTATAAAACCACCCTTACATGCATTGGAATATATGCATAATCGATGTACAAAATCATCAGGGAGTCGTCACAATGGTTAAAGTAGTGCCCTCGAAATGGTTCACTGTATGCAGCAGTCACACATTTGCACATGCATTCAAACTTTCTTTGAAATACAAGAGAAACCACCCATAAAAATGTTAGCATATTAAAATAATAATGGAGACATTTCTTCGAACTCCAATCAGAGCCAAAACACGGAGTTCGAAGAAATTTCTTCACTATTATCGTAACATTTTAATATTTTATGGGTGGTTTCTCCTGTGTTTTAATGACAATTTTGATACGTGTGCAAATGAGTGATTGTGCTGCATACAACGAACCATTTCGAAAGCCCTACTTTAATCAGCGTGAAGATTTAAAGATAGCGGCAACCATGGAGTGTCGAAACATGTGGGGGGAGATTTTCTGCATCTCTCATGTATATATTCCAGTGCATGTAAGCCTGGTTTAACAATTTGATTATGTTTGTACGTTTGTGTGTATATTTATTGAAGTGTATAAAATCCGTAAATTTAACAACCTCTGTTTTAGTATGTCCACCCCTCTCCTCACTTTTACAGCACTTCCGACATCCTTGCAAGAAAGCAGATCTCCCAGCAACACACGATGGAAAGTTTATGTCACTAATCGGGCAAGTTTATTCTAGGGTTTTTATGTTTTTTTGGGGGGGGGCCGTGCATCTCGATACATCCGTGTAATGAAATCTAAATTGATGCACTATTTATCTTCAGTTTATTTCCTCAATCAACCTCTACATGTTTCGGGCATATTTGTAGCCCATCATCAGGAGGTATACTGTATACATGCAACACGTACCAATTGTTGTTACACAAAATTTATTCTAGTGGTAACGCTTCTCCCTTGTTCGGGAAGTGACATGATTCCCCTCTGTTCCTCCTAGCAAATACTGGAACAGTAAATTAAAACAGCCTACGATCTATTCCTTCTATAAATCGTTCACAGTTCATTACTTGGTATAACCTCATCACTCGACGCCAAATGTTCCGGATTACCGACACCGTCGTAAATAAAGTACAAACAAGAGTGCCAGCCAGTGCGGAGCAATGAGCAGCGGTTGTGATCGCAGTAAAAATGGTTCTATAAGCATTAAGTCTGAAAGCTTCCCATTAGTTTAATAGCACTGTCTCTCTATCCGTGCGTGAACTCCTGTATTCATTAATGTGCATGGCTTGAAGAAAGATCTGTATCCACCTGGAAGTACTTCACTTTAAAAGCCTGTTGCTTGCACTTACAATTACTCATTGCCAATGGTCCTCTTCGCCAAATGAAGAATGAGACTAGCGGGATGAGTAAGCCTATAAGCCTATATGCACTATACAGAAAAATCTTATATGTAACTTTCACACGGAAGGGAATAAAGTAACCATAAATAATTCCTACTCAGGGTTGTCTGACCGTGCATCTTCCTCATGAAATAAAGTACAATGCCAACTCGATGCAACAAGGTAATTATATTGATGTATTCTTAGCTCGACATGTTTCGGGTACATACGCCCATCATCAGAAGCATTAGATGTTGAGTTGCAGTATATAGTTTTCTGCACCGAGTTTCTGGATGGGTACACGACACCATCCGCACCGTAAACACGACCTAAGCAGCGGCTCTCAAGACCACCACCCGTCCAAAAACTCGGTGCAGAAAACCGTATGCTGCAACTCAACATCTAATGCTTCTGATGACGGGCGTATGTACTCGAAACATGTCGAGCTAAGAATACATCAATATAATTACCTTGTTGCATCGAGTTGGCATTGCACTCTATTTCAATTCCTACTCAGGTTCGGGCATAAAAATATTAATTTTTATTTGTAGCTTTATAACGACGCTGTCCATAGCTTAGACTCTGTCTACAGCTTCGATATTCGCATTATATAATCTGGAAATTACTATCTAGGTTGAAGCTTATCAATCTGACATTGGAGAGTACTAATAATTATACAGCACCTCTTCCCACTCGCAGACACTAAAATAAGAACGCTTAGTTACCAAATGAAAGAAAATAAACGTGGATAGGTAAGCATTTCTTTTCCATACATACTGTAGTCTTCTGAATTACAACAACTTGTAGGTTGGCGCCAATGTTGGTCTTCTGAAATACGACGTCGTTTACGTGGGTACCATTGTTTCGGAGGGATATACTGTCATCGTCTTCAGGGAAAGAGTAAGATGTCTGAAAAGCAGCTGTTGTACAGAGGAAGGGGAAAATGGGTTAAGGGGATAGGCGCTAGCTGTAAGCATTATGACGATGAAGAAACACGGAGCCCAATTTTTTAACGGGAACAGAAGGTACTTCAAAGGGAATTTGTACGTTACTTATAGGCCTAATTAAAAAAAAAAGTTAGTCTTGCAATTCTGAACAAATTTTACTGCCCTTTCGCAGTGCACGGAAATAAGAAGGCCACCCTCTCCGATTTTGCCATTTGTGGATCTGATCGGTCAGTCCTCTCCTTCCACGGCTCATTCTCCTCTGTCTTCTTCATAACCAACCACATTCCTGGCATGACTTGGAGAAGAAGGAAACAGTATATTTCTCCGAGCTGTTCGTACCCACATATCAAAAAGGAACAATATAATACACAACTTCATAGGCGTGAAAACCTGAAGTGTTATACGCGTTACGAAGCAAAATACACAAATATAAAGCGTACTGCTGGTTATATCATACCCAGGATACTTAACTACGACTTTTCAGTTCGAACCTTCGGAGAATGAAAGTGATTAAGGAACGATTTTGAAGAGGCGGGTGTCGTCAGAATGGTAAAAAGTAAAGACGTTTCATACCAAAAGGTGAACTGGGTTTACAGTTTATAGAATGTACTTACTGTACCAGAGTCATAAGATTGTTGAATTTTCGTAAAACTTGCTGACTATTTATTCATCATCAAATTGGATTGGCTGTCGTCGGAGGGAATCAATTGCTTCAAAACAGGCAGCGTTTCGATGAGTCTTTAGGCTACACTCAGAACACTGATAAAGGAAAATGAAGAACGGAGTAATCCTGGTGTATTCTTATTCACAAACGGTATGAAACAACGGTTCTATTCTTTGTATTGTTTCTGGGGGCTTTATATCGATATCGCCATGGTGTGCTACTGCAGAGATGGGGAAGGCTGAAAATAAATTTTCATGCTGTTTCGCAGGTGTAACAAGGTAGTTTCTCACGTGGAATGGCAGCAAATGCTTCGTATTAACCCGTGTTACAAGGTCCGATTATCTGTTGCCAAATGTTTGTAACAAAATCGTGCCACTAATGCAAAATCTTATGTAGCAGTAACAAAGTGTAGAGGTCATTTAGCTCATTGCAAAGGTTAGCCCTAGTTATTACGGAACATTTGTTAATGTAAAACTAAAAATAGCATATATAAGGCATAAAATGAGTATTTAATATGGGTATGAGAAGTTTCTTAATTTTTAAGGGGTATACCTTGCAGTTATTGACCATACTACTACTACTACTACTACTACTACTACTACTACAGAGGTCGGTAACCCCTGGCCCCCAATTCCATATCATGCGGCCGGCGGCCGGCGACCGGCTGATGCCCGATGTCAACTGAAAAATTTCAGTCCTTGAAAGATAAAAGAAAAAATAAAAGACACAGAAATGGATCAATTATTTTTGTCCTAGGCAGAGCATTGTCACTTGCAAAAGAAAGAAAGTTTTTCACAGAATAAATTTCTGAAGCGTTTTAGATGTAACTGAAGACATAGGCCTATTTCCAGGTAGGAAAAAATGTTTTTAGGATGTCAGCCTATCAGCTCGAAATGGAACAGATATATCTGACCAACTTTACATTGTAAGCAAAATAATTTATGTTATGTACTCGCAATGGATGAAAATAATGACATCACAGACACCGAGCATTTTTATGGTACCGACAGTGTATTCCATAACAATGAATACCTTGCCACTTTATTTAGACAGAATGCCACTTAAAGACAGGACAATATTTGCTCCTGAAAATAAAGCAGACATTTCCTTCTTTGGATCTGGAATACAAACAATTCATACATAAATATATCAAACCGATGGTGGCAGCAATACGTATTGCTCTAAGACTGGCGTAGCAGGACAAATCTGCAAAGAAGTCACGCATGTGAGCTGTGATAATCTGATTATTTCTAAGTGCACTATTCTTGAAAGGCATTATGCTACGATGTTTTTATCGGCGAAAAAATAATATTTTAACAGCGGACTATATTCCACTCAATGGTTGAAGTGATATGGGTTCCACATAAGAGCTCTGACACGGAGCTCACTTCCTACAAGGACATGTCCCATAAAGGATCGAAGAAAAATTTAGATGTTTGTGTGTAAAGTAAAACTACAATACATCACCACACAACTTTTTAACTATAATTAATGAAAACGCAGACAAAATATTAACATCTTATTGTTTATTTTCATTTTATTACCGTGTAATGTGATAACAATATTTATTAAGACCAACTAATTGCACATACTTGTCAAACCATTAAAATCACATTATCTGATTAAAATGGATTTAAAATATCTCCTACATGTTTCAATCCCATAGAGGGAATGAAACATGTAGGAGATATATATTATCTTGGTGCTGTGACAGGAAATCAATCAGTGAGTGTTTTTAAACATGTGACTTTAGCAAGGAACAGTGTAGCTCCCTGAAGATGATCTTAGGATCGAAACATATTGGAGGGATTTTAAATGTTTTAATGTAAAAAACTTTATATATGTGCATTAGTTGGTGTGCTAATTAAATTATCTTATTGTTTCATTGTATAGTACTTTTTAAAAAAATGTCTGCTACACCCAAATTAAGAACCCTGCATGTTGACAAGAGCTGCATGAATGCTGTAATATAATACGAATTACTTTCTTAATCTATTATATTTTAGTAAGTAAGGTCCCCCGAAGATGGCGCAAATGACGCCGAAACATGTAGCAGCAATATAAGATTATACCTTTATGTGTCCAGTGTGCATTCCTTGTGTTGTAAGTAAACGATGAGGTTCTGTACGAAGTAACTAGTCATTCTGTGTAATAACTATTTAAATTGTAGAATGGTTCCTCACTCAATGTCGTCACGGGTGTCTGGCTAGTCTACGTTTTAATTCAGGTCGGGGCGTCATTCTACGAAGCAGTAAGTTAAAGCGTAGAATGGATCCTACTCTACGGTTTAACCGTAGAATGGGTACTATTCTACGCTTTAACTGTTATCGGGCGTTTTTTTTAACAAAAAATTGGTTATTCCAGTAATAATGAGTCAACATGTGGAATGGTTCCTCAGTGAATGCTGTAACTGGTGTCGGGTCATTCTATGCTCTTAAATCGCACCTTCGTACTACGAAATTATGATTTACTTTATGGTTAACTATTTAAAGTGTGGAATGGTTCACCATCGTATTTTGTTAACTGGTATCGGGCCATTCTATACTTCTAACGAGTTCGGAAAATTATCTCATGAAATAACCAGTTAAAGTGTGGAATGGTTGCTAATATAATGTTCTAAATGAGGCCGGGTTGTTATTGCACAAAATAAGTAGTTGAATTGATCCTCATTTTATGCTTCAATGGAATCCGGACTCCTGCTTTCTGAAAAGACTAGTCAAAATACTGAATGATTCTTCACTCAACGCTGTACCGGGACCTGGTGGTTTGTTGTCGTATCGAATAACTGGATACTATATCAGATATTTAAAGTATTCATTTTTCTGATCAATCGATGCTCTAATTCCATGAATTAAAAGAATTGCACACCTTAAAGATCATGTATGTACAAATATATACATACTCCTCGACTTACGCAATAGTTTCCTGTTGAAAGGTTCTAGGCAAGGCGGAGTCCATTAAACACCAGGTCATTTACAATGTACCGATACACGCTGCACAGACCAGCTGAAATCCAAACTTCAACATTTGTGGAGCCTAATCGACCGCAGCATAACCACCTCGCCGTCTGCTTTATCGCCCATCATTATTCTTCCGTCACCTTCGTCTGCCGTTTCACTCCAGCAATAACAAAACTGGCGCGCATTTCCAAAATATTCATACTTTTTTACTTTTTTAAAATTGCGTAGGTCAGAAACTGCAAAACTTGCAATTGCATAAGTTGGGGTAAGTTGCACACACCTAAGTTTTGTTGTATCACTCTCTTTCCCTGTCACTATTCTTTTTTCCCGTCTTTAGATCGTATGCTAAACTCATTCTCCTCCCATTTAGCTGCATACAAAGTTAATAATTTTAGGCATCCAGAAAACATACTCGTATACCTAAGCCGTTAGTACCTGCATCTAGTTACATCGGAATGAAAATGGTACAAGTGGTCGAAATTTATGAATAGTCAGATTCATTAAACTGAGGATGAATTGCTACTAGTAGGAGGGAAACAATGTGATCTGAGATCAACGGATTTATTCATTTCGTTTTAAATAAATCGAATGTACATAACAATGGTACAAATCTGTTAGGACTATTCTGTCTATCTGTAAAAGTGGCAAGATAAATAATTTATTTCCCGAATGATGTGCCTGCCAACACCAAGCTTTCTACAGTGCACATCCACTGTATAAACCTCCAGTTCTACACCTCTTATATTAAACTTAAGTTATACATCGTTAAAGAATTATGAATCATAAATTCTACATTATTTGCTACATATTTATAAAGACTCCAAGGAATACCGTCTTTGTCCCATACAAACCTTTTGAAACACAAGACGCTCATTCGTAGCAGTGACATTAAGAAATAATTTGCTTTCAGAAGACGTGGTACAGACAGGGCGCAAAATTCGAGAAGCTGATTTGCGATAAAACCCAAAAGTCAAAAATAACACAGAAGAAAAAATGATGACTACTAAGCATTACAATATCCATAGTCGTCCAAAGACTTATACGAAGGTAACAACGAATTGAAACTATAATATTATTTGGTTTTTGAAGGCTTTTAAGATGTTTATAAAGACAAGTGAAAACCAGTGCAATTTTTGACATGTAACCACACTATATTCAGGCACTGGCCTTCATTACTTTTTCTGCAGTGAACCTGATCTTCATTGCATGAGTTCAACATTCCACAAATTTTCTCGATATTTCGGAACGATTTTTTTTTTTGTTCGACTGTGGTCAGGCCATTCTTATACCACAATTTTACTTGCGGTATTAAATTCAGACACAGTTCTTCAAAGCCTATTCTTTGAAGAAGCCGGATAAACTATCCGATCTCCACCCATGTCCCAGTCACTGGACGTACGAAATATTCTTCATCAACAACACAAGTCCGATTTTCTTCAGATGTTTCTATCCATTAGCCAACTTTACATTTCGCTCACACAGTTATATCCAAGCTGTATTCACATTCGTCCTTCAGTCGCACTAGAATGTTTATCCTGTCTTCAAGAATAACAATAAAATTTACCACCGGTTTATTTAAGATTCAGTAAACACACACCCGCCTCGGTTGTAAAAAAAACCAGTGAGTCGATGTTTTATAGGGAAATAATCGTCGTTTGCCCTACGCTTCATTCAAGACAAAAAAAAGACACAATGAACACAGACAGCAGACATTTTGATGATAAACCTGGTGTTACAGAAAGCGATCACTGGGAAATTTTAAGAATTAAAACCTTTTCTTCAACTTTCAGAGATCATGTAACATAGTATTAGACTGAAATATCGTAAACAGTTCTAAGCTGACCAGAATTTGAGAGGAGAGTCGTGGCTCATTGCACAGAATCATTCATACTTTTCTTCATCAAGACCAAAAACCAAGGAAAGAGTACGCAAATTTTGTAAACAATGATGAAGTTTTCTTCATATTCTCATGAGCAGTTTTTGTCCAAAAATATGAAACCGATAAACTTCGCTTGCCTTTTACAAATTTCTGACCCAGATAATTATTCGCCAAGACAGAATCGGCCAGTGTACTTGCATTTTAATAGGAAATTACTTTTCGGTGTGACTTTTACATTGAACTTTGCAATTACTGCCAAGCCTATTTTTGGGCTAGAGTAGCCGATGTTGTTTTAAAATATCGCACTTTACTCCGACTGGTTGCTTTTACGTGCGCCGTAATGATTGTAACAATCGTGATTAAATGTGTTGCGTGTTTGTGTGATACAGTCTGCCGTAATGATATCACAGAGCAGATGTTGTCTGATGTAAATTGATTACAAGTTCATGTTGATGGATGCATAATACCAAGCGGGTTTAGCCGCTGTGTAGCCTACATGCTTAATGAAACACTACCAACGATGCAGTGTACGATAGATAACTTTGTCAAGTTTTAATCAAAGCGAAAGCATGAAAAGCTCAGAATGAAATCACGCAGTAATTTAATGGCTACAATTTCTATCATACCTACACTAATTGCAGACAAGCAACCATCATTTTGCCTGTGGTGTGGGCTCAGTCTCTTGCAGAAGCAGTGCCAACAGAAACAAACCGAGCAATCCACACAAAGCTGCTGCAGTTGCAGTCTGAAATTAGAAGAGTAACCTTAACCGTCCAACCATCGAGCATCCAGCCACGAGGAGGAGGACAAGCAATGGAAGAGAGATCACAGAACTTCCACAAAGAGAACATCGGGAAGGACATTCTTCTCAAAATACATTCTTCCAGGCCAATCAATAGAGGACTTAAATGCAACCCGCTTCGGGAGCCCCAGCAAGCCAACGCAAACAAAACTGGTGGAAAGTGGCTTGTCCAATCTCCAATGCAGAAGTAGCAGGACACGTAAAAGTGGGTCATTCATTCCAGATTCCCAGCGTGAAGTGTCTGTCCTTTAGCAACATGTTCAAGGACGCACCTCTTGTACAGCACATCGCGAGAGAAATCAATGGGAGTGTGTCTGAGGACGCAATTACAATGACCATTACAAAAATATACTTAATAATATAAAGGAAATTGACCACAGATTTATACTGACCGCTCAAATTCGTGACACTTAACGCAAATGATATAAATTACCGCTGTGAGCACATGAAGCTACTGTGAGAGCAAACCACAGATGTTCCACTGTTCTTGCAGACATAACTGAAATTTCGTGAGAGATTTTCTCTTCTAAATTGTTGTTTTTATCGACAGTAAGCTTTCAAGGCAGAAATGCCGCTGCAATTGAAAGAGCAAAATTCCCATGCAGATTTACCTCTTCTTTTTGACGTTCAGGTGACCGTGCATCGTGACAAATTCTTATAATAAAACCAACCAGATATACTAATTTCTCAATTTTATTTTTGGAATAAAACTCTACATGTTTCGGACAGTTCCTCTGACCATCATCAGGAGTTTTCCACTGTACACACAGCAATGGAATATGTCATATAGATTTGCTGACAGCTTGCGAGCAGGATCAGGACGGAACGTGTTAAGAACTTCCTGATCCTGCTTGCAAGCTGTCAGCAAACCTGTATGACATATACCATTGCTGTGTGTACAGTGAAAAACCCCTGATGATGGACAGAGGAACTGTCCGAAACATGTAGAGTTTTATTCCAAAAATAAATTTGAGAAATTAGTGCATCTG
>Ga0123352_10006952_pt1 | contig 17413 bp, 3 predicted proteins | sample TergutLab28metaG_FD_89700 | JGI IMG/M metagenome (GOLD analysis project Ga0123352, IMG submission 89700) | Labiotermes labralis P1 segment gut microbial communities from Petit-Saut dam, French Guiana - Lab288 P1 | ecosystem: Host-associated > Arthropoda: Insects > Digestive system > Gut ... | reverse complement strand
GCTGAGTGGACCCCGTTCCAGACCCACTACTACTCAGAAAATCTGGTAGCGCCGGGGATCGAACCCGGGACCTCTGTATCTGTAGCCAGAAACTCTGACCACTAGACCACAGAGGTGGTCTGGTATGGGCATTAAGTAATATAAAATATCAAGAACCTATTTTACACAATTTTCATTAATGGTTTAAATGGAATTAGCTCTCTGCTTCCTGTATTTGTACAATGAGCAACCTTTGTAAGACTATCTGGTGAATTACAGTGTGCCCTTTGGTTGTCCTTGAGAAGAGTCAGAATGGTTAAATTTTCTTTGTTTTACAGTTTAAAACACTTAGATTTTAACTGCTGAATTCTTCAATGTACCAAGCGGAACTGAAGTTTAAAAAACTGTATTATGAATGACGTTCTACTCTTGCAATATGTCGAGAATTAGAGAGAAAATTTCCAGGAAGTGTCTTATACCATAGCTCCGTTCTTTGCTTTGTCTAAATTGTTAAGCAAAAAGACAAGTTTCAGCCATCTAAGCACGTGAGCTGTGTTAAAGTAATGACAGGAGAGACGATCCCTAAAATGCTCTTGGCAATTCCCAAACAATTCGAGCTCTTCCTCTTCAGGATGGACTATTATTCATAATGACCATAGACGTGCACTTCAGAGTAAGCTTCTCCTGCGACCAAAGGGATAACTTATTAATCGGAAAATAGGCGTTGCCAAATGCAAAAATACATAGAGAATCTGCAGCTACTTATTGATGTTAGGGGAATGGCATTTGATTATTTACTATTGGCCGACGATATGCATTGAGATCGTAGTTGTGACGTAAGCACGAGTTAGGAGCTCACAATTACAGGGGGAAGGTGTTATCACGAGGTCCCAACTGCCCAGTGTCAAGAGTGTAACTGGGCTAACCCTGCCTCCGGGGCTCATAAGTACATAGACCCTATCCTCCAAGTGTGAGTTTGGGCGAGGGGCTGGCAACCTCTGCTCGTAAAATATCACATGCCTCGAAACCTGAAAAACAGGGGGTCAAAGTCCGATATTGTGTTGTTGCGCTGCAGAAAAAGGAAAAAAAGAAGAAGAAGAAGATGTTGTAAGCAAGCAGGATTGCAGGTTACGGAAACAAGAAATTCCAAACCTGTTAACTCAGAGGCGGCTGTTACAGTGTTACAGTTACTGTATGGGGTGCTGTAACTGCAGGATACATTATTGGACCACACCCCTTCGAGGTGAATAATGTGAATGTGACAACAAACTCTGAACACTACCCAGATATGCTACAGAACTTTCTCATTCCTAAATTGCAGCGTAGGGACGTGCAGTAATACGATTTTAACAGGATGGAGCACTTACCACATCTCGTAATTTGTTAGGAAATTTGTGAGGTAACATGACAAGGTAAAGGAATTTTAGACTTTTAATTCTTTCAGATAAATTCTACAAGAAACCTTAGAATAGACCAACATACCTTCTAATTTTGTGCTGTCATATTCTATGCATGTATTTATTCTGTCCCTGGTCCTCTACAATAAATAATATTTACATTATATAAGAACATTTTTACATAACACATGTAGCAGTCAAATATCGCAATTTACAGCTTCATTAAACACGTAATCATCAGCTAGACTCAGCACTCTTTAATTTGGAATTTAAAAGCAATTAAAGTGCCACAGTATGCTACTGTTGTTCATCCACCATCTGAGTGACATAATTTTAAACTATAAAACAGTCGACATTTTTTTCTCTCTATAAAAGACAAGAAACTGCGAATGCGGCACGACAGAAAATTGATAGATTAAGTTGGTTTTTGCACCAAGACAATCGGTTTATTTCAGCCGCAAAGAGAGAAATGTGATTGGATGGGAGACGTCGTGATGTCGCGCACTTTGCAATGTGGCAGCGGAAGCTACCAACTGGCACCTGCCCGGAATATAAAGTAACTACGTGTCTGTCAACAAAGGAACCGCGCTGCAAAATGGCGGCAGTGACACAACTGATAGGCGTGAGAATGTTTATTTTCCAGATATGTAACTTTCAGAAATATTGCGCTATGAACTTCAGAATTATGACACTTCATAACCTGAGAGATGATTAAGAATTCTTGAGGGCAAACTGTTGCCAGCAGTTTAGATAAAAGCGAATAACATGGTTAGTTCGGTATCAGCAATTATATTAATGTGGAATTCCAGAGTGAGTAAATTAACAGTGACCTTGATATAACATAAAGTTAACCGAAGCGGTCAATATTTTAAGTAAAGGAACTGAAAACTTTGGCGTTGGCGGTATGGCGCTACTAACTAACACGGCAGATGTAAGACTTCTACATTGACACTGGGTGTTGTTTAATACAGTGTTTCTCAACCTTTGTGAGACCGCGGCCCGGTAAATTCTTTTTTCATAAGACGAGGGCCCAGTCCCAACAGATTTACTCGTCAGTACCTTTCCAATTTTTTTAAGTTCATACAGTAAACTAACATAAGTATTAATAATTAATTATGGCATAATCATAAAGATTATTATTACATTTATGTGTACGGTGTGGCATGTTGACAAATATAAAACTACATTTAAATTAGTTATCAATTCCAGGAGAATCTCTAGCGGCCCGGGATAATTGACGCCAGGTTCCGGTACCGGGCCGCGACTCGGCGGTTGAGAAACACTGATTTAATACACCTAGGAAATAAAAAACTGTTCCAGAACACAAACAAAGGACCTCTTAGTGCTGTCGGATTCCAGACAGGATTTAGTTACTTGCTGGAAATTTTTTGGCACTAGAGGATATTTAAATAACCAAAAATTTAAGCCCCATCTTTATCTATCACGTACACCCACTGTTTTCTGAGCCATTAGTAGCTGAACGGTGTAGACGAAGCGTGATGCTGAAGTGCGTGGTGATATCAATTTCAAAAATATAAAAATTTAGGCAGTTTTTGTGTAAGATTATTGTACCAAATACTACTCGCAGCATTCCACTTTAGTTGTGCATATTTTTTCTGCAACATTTTATGGAGAAAATTGATCTTCCATACAAAAACACTGAACCCAGAACCTCTAAGATATTGTTCCGAGTTACTCCATAAATATATTTTTCAATTAATGCATTAGACAGAAGTGTTTTGTGAACATGTTGAGGAGAATATTTGGAACTAAAGAGGAGGAATAACAGCAATGTGCAGACAATAGCAAAACAAAAATGTTCACATATTTCACTTATAAGCAAATACTATCAGCGTGATAACATGAAGGAAATAAGACGGACGGAGCTAGAGGCACGTTTGAGGAAATGAGAAAAGTTAACAAAATATTTGTCATCGTAATTGCGATCTGAACATAGTTAGGAAGACAACATTAAAATGTACCTTAAGTAAGTGCAACATGAGAAAGCGGACGACCGCAACACGTGTTGGATAAAGTCCATTACGGGCTATTGCAAACGCGAAAGTGAAATTTCACGTTTCATAAAAGACGAAGAATTTCGTTCCCAGTTGATAGCTGTCAGCTATTGTATGGTGTTTAACCCTTATCCTTCTAATTTGGAGAATTTGGTGAGTTTCTTATACTGTCAGCAGATGGCAGATGGGATTTGAATCGGTGTTTATAGTGTTAAATCGTGATTTTATTTGTTCTGGAATATTTAGGCACTAAGGGATTAGGAGTTGTTATTTAATATATCAGTCTCAAAGCCTAGCAATTACAAAGAATTTCTGCAGAAATTGTCTCTCTTCCTTCGAAAAAGTGAGTTGCATCCTACATTAAACGGAATAGACCAATCGTATACCAAAGTTTCCTAAGTTTTGTATTTGATATCACAAGTTATTTTTTGCTGCGTTGGTTAACTAGTGACTGTGTTCCCTGTCAGTGTCTACGTAAACTTAAATGAGATTATGAAATGTTTAAGTATAGAAAGCAGGAAGCTCGCCTGATGAGGAGGTGACCGTGGCCTATTGAAAGTACACTATCATGCTCTTTGAAGAAATGAAGAGAAGCCATGATACATATAATATTTTAACGTTATTAAAGCTCTGAATAGTTACCTAAAGATTATCCTGCTTTACTACGATTGCTTAATTAAACTTGTGGTGTTTTATTGTTTCGTTGCTTTACTATTACAATATGTTATTAGTTATGATTAGGCTCTCATATTTCTAACGGCATGCGAGTGTCGAGGCGATCTGGACGTTGTTGTAACCTCGGTGATGCAGAACCCCGACATCCTATTGTCGGAATAAAGTACTGTCACATATCGCTGGCTGCACCAAGGCATGTCCACTTTGCAGCAGAACTGTAAACGATTACTGAGTTTACTCGTCTTCCTTGGAATACGGTAAGCATACTGTTGCTTATATTGCACCCTGTGCTTAAGAAAGAGAACACAAAATAACCGTCGGCATTTTTACCCTTTAATCAACTCAAAAACGTTCGAATAAATTTGATAGGAGCTTGGTGAAAACTAGAACTATTCCAAGATTTTCGAAACTGATTAGGACAACAAACTTTTGGTCATTATTTATAATGATCCCTTGTAATGGGTGTTTCGAAATTTATGTATATTACCGTCATTAGGTCTGCCTGAGAGCGGAGCCCATTCATTATATTGTTCAGTCTGGGGCCCTAGCTGATGGTAGAAACTGTTCTGTTTTCAAAAAGTTAAGTTTTTGCGCAAGAATAAGATGATTGCTTATGTTCAGAAATTGAACATTTATTGCAAAAGTGTAGTTACGAACACTTACAAGTACTTTCTCTTGCATTGCCATCTGTCACTGTCGATAAAGAAGGGACTTGTTACCGATCTATCTGCATGGGAAATGACAGAGATGGAAGTTACATGAAATGATCTGTGGGACATGGCGTAGAGTGTTTGTAACACGGTGACCAGTGGATCATGATCTTGTGTTACAGAAATTCATTTAAGTAAATTATATGAAACTTGGGACACAACTATTTATTTTTTCCAAGATCCCTTTGATTATAGCCCTCCCATATAAACCTAGGTCATTTCTTCCTACCCAGATTTTAAAATAAGAAAGTAGCATGCATTTCTTGTTACACTCCATATGGGTGACGTGTACATTACAGTAACTTGTTGCCTCTGTCACCTTAGAAATGTTATGTTATTGAATATTGCAATGACGTGCTGGGATTTTGTAAGATTTCGCTTATGAAGCTACATACACACATATATACACAAATACATACACACATAATATGTACATACATGTATACATACATTCACACACACACACACATACGTACATACATACATACATACATACGTACATACATACATGCATACGTAAGTACATACATACATACATACATACATACATACATACATACATACATACATACATATATACATAAATATATACATAGAAAAACACGCACATACCCGTCTGAATCGACGTAGACCTACAGTAATTCGTGGCTTATTCAATGATAATTTATCAACTAAATGCGTTACATGTCGCTAAATAATTTTATATAAGAGATATAAATTTCCAGAAAGTGTTCACAGTTTGCCTTACAGTACTGGTCCTGCAGTGTCTGAAAGGACTGAGAAATGCCACTCACTATCGAGATAGCTCTGGCCCGTGGGTCGTACGCTGCACTAACGTCTTCTGGTTACTGCACTTGCAGTTTGTTATCCGCGAAGTAATTGAGGCATCAAGATAAGCTTTTGTTAAGCAAACTCTAAACTACCGTCTTAACTGTCTGCATCCTATCACTGTCAGTATTTCAAAAGCACTTCATTGCGTGCTGCTTCATTTGTACGAGAGCCAGAACGCGCTGTTCCTGACAGCAAACAGGAGATGGTGTGGAACGCAGATTTATTCCGAGAAGAAGCCATAGACAATAGTCTAAAGGCAATTTCTCCCACATGCTCTCAGAATACAGTATATTCTCTTAAAGGATCTGCTCTGAGATACCCTGATTCTGCGTTTTTTCTTAAAAGTGAAACGCAGAATTTTGCAGCAAAAGGCAAGAGTTAATATATATTTTTTTCTATAAAAATGTAAATTTTCCCTTTTCATATTTTTATAAGGAAAGATACGGAAAGAATGGCAAGAGATGCCAAGCCGACGACTTGGTAAGTCTGTTTCAAGTAATGAGTTATCGAGCACCTGAGAAATGCTCACTGGTCTGGATGTGCAAGAAATGATCTGTTAGATGCACATTATGTCACAGGTTCTGTGGACTTGTGTACGAAATAAAGGTTCCGTTATCAAAACTAGTAACTTGAGTCACTGACCACAGGATTCTGATACAGTGTTCAAATGTGAAATCTGGGAATGTAATTTGGTGCCTTCCACAGCCAGAGGTATAATGCTGGTCAGATTTAATCAGTATTACTAGTGTGGGGCATGCCGTAGCACGTGGGAAATTTTCATGTTTGCACCGTACATTAATGACAATTAAACACTTTATTATCCAACCAATGCACAATATATAATATGTAGGTACAATAAAATTATAAAATGTTTAAAAGTGCTCCAACATATTTCGGATCACAGAGGATCCATCATCAGGGAGCCTTGTACAGTGCTTGGCTAAAAATTACAAGAATGATTCTATCATTTCCGTTGACATGGACAAGGTCGGTGTTGTGGCAGCATATTCTGACCCGGTGTGCGTGTGTGTAGTTCACTGTACAAGGCTCCCTGGTGACGGATCCTCTGTGATCCGAAACATGTTGGAGCACTTTTAATTATTTTATAATTTTAATTGTATCTACATATTATATATTGTGCATTCGTTGGATAATAAAGTGTTTAACGTGGGGAATTATTTAAGTTTTTCTTTGAATTCTGGTGGAAAACAAGAAAACCTGTTTAGAGACGATGGTTTGCAGGAAGTTCCGGATTTATCACGACTTCTAACCGGCACTCAGGAAAGCATAATTTAAAAACCATCTGCTTTTTTCTATGTCTGTGCCTGTTGGTAATAACACAGTACACATTAACACGGTACACAAAAACACACTACACAATAACACAGTACACAATAACACATCACACAATAACGCAGCACACAATAACACAGTACACAATAACACAATACACAATAACACAGCACACAATAACACAGTACACAATAAATCTAAAAAGTCAATAGGTCGTAAAGTGACACTGTTTCTGCTACTGAAGAGAAAAAAGCAGCATTTTTTACGAATCTAAATAAATTTTAAAAGCATGGAGTTACCAAGCTATTTCCAGTGACTAAACTGGTTTTGGATGTTTTTCTATTGTTTTCTCATCTATTGTTCATTATGAAATGCGTATGGTTTATATGTTTTTAATCTACGTTAGCAGCCTCAGCAGCCTTCACAGAGTTGCATAATTTCTCTATTTTATGCAGAGTGTGAACCAGCCTTTATATTAACTATGGACTGGGTCCTCCGAAACTCTGGTCGATGATACCTGCACAGATTCTTCTTTTGATGCCTTTGTAAACTAACTACATTTGGAAATAAACTCTGTTATTTCTGAAGTGGCTAGGCGTCTAATTAGTGTGGAAACAGTATTGGTTTTCTTATATTCTCCTAACGATGAGTCGTCGTCATCAGCATCATCATCATTTAACTAACATAGGTTTGGCCACTTGTTGACCCGCTCCGGCCTTGCAATTCTAGAAGTCCCTTCAACGGTCTCCCCTGCTTTCTTCTGTCTCTTTATCTGCAGTTTGTACTGCCCTCGGTAATCTACTCCTATTGTGAGACATTCTGTTTATGTGTATAAACGATGAATCATATTGTTTCAATTGTCGCATGTGACACGTACGGGGAGTTGCATATGGGGGTTAGGTGGGAAACCCTGAGAGAAAGAGACAATTTGGAAAACTTTGGCGCAGATGGGAGTGTAATATTAAAATGTATTTTAAGGAAATACTTTGACAGAAGATGGCCTGGATTGATCTGGCTTACGCGGACAAGTAGCATGTTGTTGTGTACACGACAATGAACATTTGCAGCTCATGAAACGTGGGGAATATATTGACTACCTGCAGAAGTATTGGCTTCTCAGAAAAGGCTCTGATCCATGGAGTTATTAAGTAAGGAAGTTGGTTAGTTAGTTAGTTGGTTGGTTGGTTGGTTGGTTAGTTGGTTGGTTGGTTGGTTGGTTGGTTTGTTGGTTGGTTGGTTGGTTGGTTAGTTGGTTAGTCAGTCAGTCAGTCAGTTAATTAGTCAGTCAGTCAGTTGGTTGGTTAGTTAGTTAGTTTCGAGATGAAATGCACGCAAATTCGGAGAAAGAGCATTTACATGGTCTGGCGTCAAAAAATTTCAGAATTGTTTTCACCGTAGTTCCCATGGCAATATCGTTGCGACAGTCATCGATATTACTTTATACGAGTTTATTAAGTCTGAGACATATATTTTGGACGCTTTGCAGGGTTCTTATTTGTCTGGGAGCTACGGTGCACCAAACCGGCGCAGCACATTTTACGATAGATGTTTGTGAGTTCTTATACACTGCTACAGTAATTCTGGTAACAACCCCTAAAATTAAATTCATATTACTGTGTCACTGACCTGTCTTCTATGAGTCTTCTTTAAGACAGACGGCGTATTTGATGAGGAATTGCTTTTTCTCCTATTTGACTCCGCAAAACACGGCCTCATTTTTTGTAGTAAGATATGACAGAATAATTCTGGGTTATGTGGCACACAGTGACGTTTGTTTCAAATTTAAATCATACTACAGCCTCGCATTTGGGCGCGCGTACTCGCTTTTGCCACTTTTTGAAACAGACCGTGAAGTCGTGTGTACCCATAAATCATGCTGCGTTACACTTGGTTTAAAACTGTGAGTCGAGACACCTTTCTCATGGGCACAGATTTGCTTATTCGTATTGGATCAGCAATAGAACGGAACATAATTTGCACAAATATCAAATAGAATCGGACCTAATGCACGACTTTGTGGGAATCCCACCCCAAAGGCATCTAATAATGAACAAGATGTTGCTGCCCATTGATGCTCTGTAAAAAATTCTGCACTTGTAAGTAGAACCACTTTGTGGCGTATATTTGTCATTAGGCACGCGTGTCAAAACTTTTCAAATGTGCACTCGATGTCTTTAGGCGTGCCCTTTCATTCCTTTTGTTGTGTTTTGTCCCATTAATTTATGTCTTCCACCCATTTTATTAGAAAGAGCATAGTGAAAGTCATATTCTGAAAACTATCCAGTTCAAGACGTATTACCAAATTCTGGAGAAGAAGCTAAAGCTTTTTGTGAATTCTCGCTGAAAGAGTGCTGATGGCATTTAGTAAATTAATTCATCTGAAGTCGTTAGAGTTTTGTCCTCACTAAGTTCGAGATGCATTAGCATTTTCGATAGCTCCAATTAATTGAGGACATATTGAAGTTTTAATGCAGCACTAATTTCATTTGAAATGACTTGAAACGGCGCGTTAGGAAGAAAGTTTAAGACTACGTTGTTGAATGCTATCGTATCTTATACCAATTCTGGTAACTAGGTGCCTAATTTAGCTATGTCTGGAAAGCAAGAAGGCTTCATTTCTTTCATAACGAGTTTCTTATTCAATCGAGCACGTGTTATTTTTCTCGTCATGAAACCCCTCTATCGAGCCGGATATTTGTTGTAAATGCATCCTACATCCTATATCCTGCCTGAGAAGGCCGTAAATTTTTCGTCCTTTATCACCATGCCGTGTCCTAGCTTCATTATGGAAGAAACTTTTGAAATTCATAGGAAGAACCGTTGATCATAATAGGGATTCATTCTCTCTTCTTACTGCGAACGTAATGGAAAATATTGAAATATTATGACACGTCTGTCGGGATGTGCCGATTGTTACAGTGATGTGCAAACACTCTTATAGACTTCCTGGATGGGATTCACACTTTCATTCCTCCTATTTATTTATTTATGTGTTTCGTTGTACGTGAGTATTGAAACTAATTTTCAAATTTATATCACATAATTACATCTATTGTAGAATTACATAATTAATTAATTAAATCAATCCAAAAACCTCTGTTATATTGTTTACATGTTTTGATATTGACGAAGCAAAAAAACACATCCAAAGAATAAAACAACACTTCTGGTAGTACTTAATGCAACTATTGTAGTGCTAAAAACAGGTATTAGTGTGCAGCATTAAATTTAGAGGGTACGTGCGCTTTGACACAGGTAGCACTCATCTCTTTGTGATGCAGTATGTATTTTGGAGAGAAGATCGGTGTGACATGAACTGTCAATATCCGTACCAGTTGTCAGGCCACTATCATTGTTCAGCCTATGATGGATCAACGCCGCTCTCTCATATTCTCGTGAATGGAAGCGTCGTTCCTACAGTTCAAGTGACAAAGGATCATTAACAAAGTTTTAAAAAAATGAATCACTCCATGCCGAGCTGGCTGCTAATGAACTGGTGTTCAGACCACTGGAAAAAAACGAGAGTGAGGAATTTATTTTAAAAAGTGAAATGAAATTCAGCCTTCTTCGTCTGAATGTAAACCAGTAGCGACTGTAACGAAATTTGAGTAAAATATTACACTAACAATGGAGGGAATGCACGTGTGACATAACATTGCGGTGCCCTCGGATTTTTCACACTGATTTGTCCAGTTATCTTGTAATGTCTACATTTATATTTTGCCTCTTATGGTCACAAACATTCTATTACAATACGTATTTAAAACAAATACGCCTTCTTAGGCGGTAGCACAGTGGTTAAGGTTCTGAGCTAAAAATCGGAAGGTCGCTGGTTCGATTCCAGCTGGTATTATTGGAAATTTTCATTGACATAAAATCCTTCCGATCGCACTATGGCCCTGGAGTCGACACAGCCTCTAATAGAAATGAGTACCAGGAATATTTCCTGGGGATAAAGGCGGCCGGTGCGTAAGGCTGAAAACCTTACCACCATCCTGTGCCGTTGTCATGAAATCTGCGAACCTTAACTTCCTGGAACCCTCTGGGCCACTCCAGGCCTGTAACGGGACTGCTTTACCTTTTACCCCGTTTTTAGGGTTCCTGTCAACTGTCAACAAGATCCATTGGTTACGTAACGTTTCCGGTCAGCGTTCTAGAACTTTCACTCCCACAAGTATTTGAACTTGACGTATTTATTTCTACTAATTTCGATTAAAAGCGTTTTGCTCCTCTGTGAATTTGTAAAGTATTTTTAAAATGAGATTTGCAATCTTTGTTTCAAAAGCCTTGACAGGTTTTTTCAGTAGAGAATTGTGTGGGCTTTAGATCCATTATTTCTGACCTCCATTACGTTTCAGCCCAAACATTTTCCGTATTTCCTTTCATCTCTCTAGATTTGGACAGAACTCATAACCATCCTCCACAGGACTGGAATTCAAATATGCCGTAATGACAGTAACTGGGTTATGACATTTTGCAACGTTGAAATGAAGTCAAAGTAAAATAAGCACTTGTATAAATATGGCTTGGATTTTTTAAGTACAAATCATTCTAATTACATACAATAAATCAGTGCCACGTAAAGTTTAATTATGCGTATCACAATGTTGTCAAAAATGTACTATTCATTAGAAGAACTGGAAGTAAAAGAGAACGAGAAGAAAACACAAAATACACGACCATGAGATGAACATTTTTGTACAGTACAGTTGCCTTGAGCCTATAGATAAAACTTGATTATCATCGCCTGATTTCAGGCTTCCGCCGCGAAGTGGATGAGAACTGAGTTCTTTTGGGTTATGAAGCAGCTAGTAGTGGTAATTTCTTACCGACGTTTCGGGACAACCTATTGGAACCATCTTCAAGGGACGAGAATTTAAAAAAAGGAAGGAATCGGTAGGTTTTCTCGAAACATTTGTATGGAATTGACACTACTCGCTGCGTAACAACCCAAAACAACGCAGTTTCCATCATCATTGCTATTTTTCCTCACGCCTCGTAATTCTGAGGCGTGTCTATACATCTAGGTTTATTCTGTCTTTATGGTAGTTGGTTTCTCTACCTTCGCCTGGGTCGACCTACATAAATATTCACACACACATATATGTAGGTACACAAATACATATCCTTAAACTGGATATTTCTTTCGTGTTTAATAAAAATTATGTTCAGTTACATAATTTCCATAAATGATGAAGCTACGTTAACCCTTTAAAAGCCGAGTTAAATCCCATCTGCCATTTGCTGGCATTATTAGGAGCTCACCCTATTCTCTACATTGGTAGGATAAGGGTTAAAATTCCCCTCTAGAATGAAGTGTTTTTTTTTAAATCCCTGCTTTCTTAAATATTGAAAAAGGCGCAAGTGGGTTTGTCCTGCAATGTTTATTACACTATGCTCGTCTTGTCTTAGATTCTAGTCTTCACTATCTTCTAACGGCATGTAGTCTTGAGGTTTTGGGAGGAAAGTGCCGTCTCCATCTTCGGGACTGAATACAAATTCTTACCTCCGAGAGAACCTCAAAATTCATCCCTCTTTCCGCCTCTCGGAAAACTCTATAATCATCTTCTGTTTCGGCGCAGGGAATGCAACTGTCTTAATTCTGTCAAACTATCAGTTCCAATTCACAGTACGACACCTGACGAATTCTATTATTGGAGTGTATAATATTCTTAACACAGGTTTTTCTTGGTTTCCCTGTGTCTATAAGCAAATGATGAGATGGGTCCCAAGATTCCAAGTTGCCACTACATGCTTCTCATGTAGCCCTCCCGACTTATCTAGTAGTAACCAATTTCATGTTTTGTTTAAAAGTAAAATAACCACTGCCACCGGGTAACAATCCAATTGCAGTAAATAAATAAAAATAAATAATCTGATAAATTTCTCATATATACCTGTATCTACATTCTCTTTTATGTCATGCTTTTAAGCTGTAATTGAATTTATCTCGTACGACCTCTGGATGGTCAATGATAATGCTGCCCCTTCTATTTGTAATCTATCTAATGTAGGTTCCAATTTATCTTCATCACCTGTTTTATTACTAGCGCCGATTACAGATTCTTGTCTCGTGCAATTGAAAGTGATGTATTTTACTTCAAGGCCCCATCACAGTGTTTAAAATTTTTTTAAATGGGCGGCAGACACTCGAATAATTTGTTGCACGATGAAAAATGACATCCGTACAAACAGCGGACGACATGAAAGTTTAGAGGCATTTGGCAGGAACAGAAAAGCTAATAAACCAATCGTACACAGACTAACTACGTGTAGTAGAGTCATTCTTTATAAGTAATAGTCATCAAACTTATCCAAAAATTATCCTCTTATTTCTGGAAACCGACCCTTTATTACCGCCTTCCTAACCCAATTCAGGTTTATTCAAGCTAACTTTCAAAATCAGAATTATCAAAAGAATAATTTAATATTTTCTTCTTAATACGCCTGAACGTTTCAGTTAGTCTCTGTCACGTTCAATATTAAATATTTTATGCGTTTATTGTCTCCGCATGCATGCTACATGTTCTGTTTTCCTATTTGTTTTTATAAGGTTAGCTTAATAATATTTTATAAACAGACGGAACGTTAAATATCTGAATAAGTAGTTTTTAAAATTGGTCTATTTCGCTTGACCGTAAACTGTCCCAGTTCTTCCTGAACATTCCACCTCCTTGCCTTCACGACCCCATCATCCGTCTGTGAGCTTTTTCACGCTGAGGGACGGCGTAACATAGTGATACGAAACAACGAAATGCTAGCTTCGGAGGCGGTAGTAAAGCAAACGAAAAGCAATTCCTACTCAGGTCTGGATACACCCTGATGGTTCCCGAAGGTTGAGGCTCCCAGATTTCAAGAGAGTCGTCACACGAATGTGTTATGGTTGTCAGCCATAGGCACCGGCCGCCTATACCCTGACCCCACCAGGATATATTCCTGGTACTCATTTTTATTATAGACTGAGTTGATCGCAGGGCCATAGTGCGACTGGAAGGAATGAAGAATGAAAAATTCCAATGACAACATCCGAAAAGGAACCCGCGACCTTCCGGGTCGTTGGGCAGTGCCTCAACCAACTGGGCCACCGCGTGCACCCATAGTATTTTTAGCAATATTAGTAGCAGCAGGCAGTAGAAGCAACTTAGTTTTAAAAAAATACGGATGCCACTGTAACTACCGTAGGCACAAACGGCTTTACGTGACGCTGAAAGGTCGTCACGTTGTGCCATTGTGAATACGTTGATATCAGACCGCTTCATTGACTAATTATTAAGTTGCAGCTCGACCGGGTTGATGCGCGGTCTATAAAAGTAAGTTAGGTTGCCTCGTTGGCAGGAGCACAGGCAATCAGGCATCGCTGCCATTAATTCTATGGGCTTACGCTTGTCACATTATCGGTACGAACAACGAGAAAGTACAAAATCGAAGTGAAATTTTTCATTTAGACTTAAATGGAAACTGACACAGACAAGTGGTAAATCATGTGACCTGCTTATTTTAACCTTTGGACAGCAAAACGAAATAGGCCGACATCCAACTGCTGTGTACTGTATTTCTAACGGGTCTCCACACACCATTTCCCGACTGTATCTGGCTCTTATAATTTTTCTAAATTTGAGTTAATTCATGTATTCATCAGATAATCAAAACGGAATCATGTGATCTTTGTATCTGAGAAGCACGTGTTAAAAAAGAATTGCATGAACATGGAAATTCCATTGGCGAATCCTCCCATGGGGGTCAAGCCTAGCGGAAGAATACACAATGTATTCCAAGTACACTTCCGCTATACCTGAACCCAGATCAGGATTCGCCGCTATACGGAAGTCCAAGGCACATAGGCCCATGTAGCTGAATAGCTAAACAAGTAAACCAATAATTTCATGGAGCACAGTCCTTTATGAGAAGTTTAGAGTTTCCCAGTCATTCAAGTAGCGCCCCGCATTTGAAGAAACCCGAAGTTTGATCCCCGGTTACGAATAGTCCGCCACCTGTCTCTATCCTGGGCCTAACCTATTCAGTCGATGCCCTCATCCTATTTTCTGAAGATCTATTTAATTTTTATCCTACTCTCTAAGTCTATAAATTCCAAGTGGTGTATTTCCTTAATGTTTTCCCATCCAACCCTGTACGCACCTTTCCTTTCCCTCAAGAATTCAAGTTTATCAATCGAATTAGGCCTATTCAGTTCTACTGAAGACGTACGTAACTATTATCCTTTACCTGCAACTGCCAAGTAGATTCAAATCTTCCTGTTTGCCAAATAAACCCTTATTAATTGTTTCTTTAGCTCTCCATACATGTTGTATTTTCTTCAATCTCATACTCTATGATTTAAGCACCCTAAAGTGACAATAATTGAATTCTCGACAGATAAGGACGCTGTACGTAACAAATTAATTTTAAAATTCCCAAGCCCAATGTGGCAGTAGACCCTACAGATCCCATGACTTTATGTAACCCGAAGTTTCTTTGTCGCGTTCGCCATATCCCACTATTATTCTAAATATTGGGCATGTCAAATCCATTGCACGGCTTCAAACCATGTTTACTTAAGAATCATATTTATGTTATTATTCTTTATATGCCAAGTTCTGCAGAGTGATTTTTGTCTTCAGAACTGCCGAAAAAATTCTTATGCACTTGTCACTTCGTCATACTGCCTTATGTCCAGCTTACCTTTCTCTTTTTCTTAGATTTCTCCATTAACAGTGTCAGATCCCCCATAATATTCCAGTCATGCCGAAAGGAAACACGTGTGTTAGCATATGCAATACACGTCTATAATATTGAATCTAAAAACATCGAGCTGAAAATCAATGCATAAAAACCGCAATACTAGCAAGAAAAAATGGAATTATCTGGACTATTAGAAACGTCATAAGTTGCGAAAATAGCAACGTGCCTCTCTCAAATAAAGCGTCCATAAAAATACAATTCAAAACCCCCTGAAGATATAAAAAGGCAAGGGCCATTCGCTTTTATATTCACAGGTGCCATTAAGTTAATGTGATTTTGTAGGTGTGAACCTACAGTTCGGTGGGAAAGGTCAGTGCGTAACAAAAATTTACAAAATTTAAAGTATTAATGAAGGGATAGAGAGCAACAGAAGATAAATTACGTGATTGGATATAAACGTTCTTAATCGATTATTTTTCTAGTCTGCTGAATCGCACTGGCTGCAAGACACACCAAAACCACACCACGCTGTGATAAGGTAAATGCTGAAACAGGCGGTTTGACAGAGGAACTGCGTCATATTGAGCGTCGCGAGTTACGTGTCTTGCCTCTAAACGTAATATTTATAAAACAATTGTGTTGTGCAGCATTTATTTACAAAAATATCACACACATTGAAAGAAATTTAGGAAATTCAAGAACGATGTAAATCTTCTGACTCTTTCGCTCCACTTCTTAGCTATAATCTTGCATCTCTTAATGAGCTTTCTGCACTAGGTCTTTATTGTCGACATTTGGACAGAATTAGCACACACATTCTGCATTACAAGTGATTAAAAACTGCTTTTGGGATTATTAAATGTAAGCCTGTATGAGATCTTGACATTAATTTATATTAAATGCGTACTGTGATTAAGAGGTCCGTGTGTCGTGACTCGGGCAGTTAGACTCTGGCTTCTTAACCACAAAAACACGGTTTCACATGACGTTTCAACTGGGTTTTATTTAAGCTTCTGCAGTTTTCCTCAGCTAATCAGCACTGCAGCCGATCCCAGTGTCCGCACGGTCAAAGCGTGGTTCAGCGGCCGCTCGCTTGCTGCCACTGCAGGTTAGAATCCCACCGGCGGCATGAATGTCTGTCTTTTGTAAGGGTTGTGTGTTGTCAGGTGCAAATCTCTGTGTGAGAATGATCAATGTCCAGAGGAGTTCTACCGACTGTGGTGCGTCTGAGTGTGATCGTGAAGCCTCAATAATGGGGAGGCCCTTAACAATTAGAAGATTTTGCGCCACGGAAAAATGATTAACTCTGCACTATTGCTTCATTCTTACTTGTAACCTGTCCTTGAACCATGTGATAGCTTTGTCTTGGCAGAACATTATCACATTTCCGATCTTTAAGGTAGGGACTTTCTCTCCGATCCGGCACTTGCCAGTTACGGAGTAACAAAGTTAAGTTTAAGGGCGTAAAGTTGTGGACAGCTGTGATTATGAAAATGCATTATTGTTTCACAAACACGGTGAATTTCTTGACCATCTAAGCCAGTATGGGCTCTGAAGCAAGACCCCTGCACATGTTGTTAGCCCTAAAGTTGTGGCAGTATAATAGACATCGCTTAATGCACACCACATGTTGTTAGCCGTAAAATTGTGGCGGTATAATAGACATTGCTTAACGCACATCACATGTTGTTAGACCTAAAGGTGTGGCAGTATAATAGACATTGCTTAATGCACACCACATGTTGTTAGTCCTAAAGATGTGGCAGTAAAATAGACATTGCTTGATGCACATCACATGTTGTTAGTACTAAAGGTGTGTCAGTGTAATAGACAT
>Ga0123352_10006951_pt1 | contig 17414 bp, 8 predicted proteins | sample TergutLab28metaG_FD_89700 | JGI IMG/M metagenome (GOLD analysis project Ga0123352, IMG submission 89700) | Labiotermes labralis P1 segment gut microbial communities from Petit-Saut dam, French Guiana - Lab288 P1 | ecosystem: Host-associated > Arthropoda: Insects > Digestive system > Gut ... | reverse complement strand
TTCAATGCTTAATTAACCCTGGCCCGGGTTGAATTTTGTGGATAAGCTTCATTCCTTGTGGAAAAATAATCAATCCCCCCTACCACAATTTTCATTGGGGGGGGGGGGGGGCTAGGTGGGCCCTAGAGCCAATCTGGATACTGTGGAGAAGAACAATTTCTTACCTTTACCAGAAATCGAACCTATATACTTTGTCGGGTTTACAGTTCATATCCTAGTCACTGTAGATACTGACTAATGCATTCTAGCATTTAAAATGAATTAAATTCATGGAACTCACATATGGTAAGAGTGCTCAGACAGGCTGTTTGCAGTGTTGTATAATGAGTTTCATTAAAATAGCTCCAACTCAAAATTCTGTGTGCGAAATTAATTTAGATCAGGACATACAGTTATCCTTGAAATAAACCAAAGTAAACCAAAATCTAAATGGTTAAAACACTTGGTATAAGTCTTACCATGGCAACACTAAAAAGAAAAGGTGCTACAAATTTGGCTTGTTACTGACTGATGAACATGAAAATTTATTAGTATGTCTTGCAACCATTTTGAAAAACACTCCTAATGACACTGACTCAAAAGAATGAGGAGCAAATCTTTCTATAGTCTTCCCTTTTGAACACAAATATTAGGTAACGTCTTCAAATCATTTGCTCATCGCTGAAAAGTTCTCTGGATGTTTTGACATTAGAATAAGTATCATTCGTTTAGATTCCTTAAAATCGAGCACTTTGCTTAATATCTAAATTGCCGTCAGCTTCTCAAGGGCTATACTCCATGAATGAATTCACTGAGAACTAGGGGCAACACAATCTGCCTATTAATTAATGCTTGTAGTTGCAACACTAGGAATTAGGGCTGTCAGATTGATATGCACATGTAGGCAATGTTTTGGCTTGTAGACATGAAATGCAATCTTAAGTTGGCTCTAAGGTTCACTCCTCCCTCTCAATGTAAAATTACAAATGAGTAATTAATTTATTGATTAATCAAGAAAAATGCAACTATACTATAGATGCATCAGTTGTTTGTTCCATAGTTCCTAATTCAAAATGTTGATAAAATCATAGCAAATTAATTTAATTAATGAGAAGAATGATAGTGAAGAAGTGCATTAACTAATACATTGATTGCTGGTGTTCTGTGCTGCAGTATTCCACATAGGTATCCATTCCATGACCAGGTATATATGTTATTGCATAAGAAAGTTATTTCGTTTTTAACAATTTTACATACCTAAATTCCCACAATGAATGAATGAATGAATGATATATAGTTTACTACTGGCACTGCATCATGTTCATTTTATTGGTTAAATGAATGCTAAACAATAAAACAACAGAAGATATAAAAACTGGTATATTCATATAACAGTCATTACTAGCAGACCTCAGAAAGGGAAAATTGGATAAACATATTTTGTAAGTTTCTTGTCCACAGAGATATCCATTTTTTAATGATGGTCATTCCTCATGAGGAAATCACATAAATGCGGTAAATGATGGAGATTTTTACTCTACATTTATCATTAAGTTAGATTATCTGAACTTCTCCAAGACACATCACCTCTGTTTTTCATTACTTTTCAACCCCACTACATGGACAGGTGGTTTAACTGCAATGATTTTCCAATTTGTTCACAGATCAGAGCAAGACATGATGTACAGGAATGGCTGGAGATAGCTTAGTAATCCTAATTTCTGGTTTTGGCCTGGTCACATTGCTTGTTGTGGGCCTAATGCTTGGCTACATATGTATCTTCAGGCAGCTGTGTTGTCCTGCTGCAAATGCTGATAAAAGCACAAAGAGGTGGGGACCTTTAAGCAGCAAAACTCAAGATTCGATGCAGATGGCTGATGTCAGTAATACGACACACATTGAGAGTGTATCAACAATTGAGATTGATCGAGCATCTAGTGCCTCTAACCATAAATTATCAATACACTGATAATGACAAAGACCTGTGACATCAAAAGTTGGTATAAAAAATTGTAATTTAGAGCTTTACTATGTACTGTAATGCTCAGCAAATGTAATCATGAACACACATCACAGCGATCCAAAACCACATATTTTTGTACTTGTTACTTTACAAGCTAAGTTCTGAAAGTTTAAAATTAATTTATGTACGGGAAGGAAATGGAGAACAGAAACATATGCAGTACACTGAGACCTGATAAGTTATTTATTTTCTATTGGAATAATTCTAATGAATTCTTGAATAAGTATAAAAGCACCTTCTTTTTACTACTGTCAGTGTTTCAATATGCATATTAAATAAGTTCATGTACAATTGATTCAAAACATACTGTTTGTAGAGGTACAATGATGTATATTTATTTCATTAAATGGTACAAATTTTGTTAGAGGAGTTTTCAATGAGATTAATTTAATGCAGCACAGCCCTCCTGACAGACCTAATTTCATGGGGGTTTCAAGAAATGTCATGCTGTTTATGGAACCCAGACATTCATTACCATGTTCACAACAGCCCATCACTGGTTATTATCATGAGCCAGTTAATCAACCCACACACTTACCTTCTACTTCTTTAAGGCTCATTTTAATATAATCCTCCCATCTCTTTCTCCCAAGTAATTGCAAACCTTGATATTTTCTTTGATAAAATCTAGTAGTTTTCTCCACTCTTCCATGTCCTACCTATCTCATCCTCTCCAATTTAATTGCCTGAAAGTAGATGGCAAGGAGTACAAATCATGTAGATCATCTTTATGTTACTTATTCTTACTTAAATCCAAATTTTTCCTCAGTACTTTATTTTCCCATAACCTCAGTCTGTGTTCTTCCAGTAGGGTGACAATGACTTTCACACTGATACAAAACAACAGATAGACTTACAATTATGTATATTTTAAACTCTGGGATTCTAAGGCAAAAGATTATTAAATGTACAGTAGCAAGAATTTCACAAATTGAATCTGTTCTGCAAGAGTGATTTTGATATGTTTGTCATACAGTATTTTTGAAGGATTTTGTAGATTCTTTACATTAAATTATATCTTCCCTGTATAATATGTTCCCTGAAAACAAAAGATTAGAGTGGGTATAAAGGAGTTTCAACAAAGATGTGTAATTCGTTAATTAGTAAGCTTCTTTCTTACATTTGTAATAAATCTATTCAGACTTGCGTTTTTCTTGACCATCTTAAGTACACAATTGTAAAGCCTCTGTTTAAAAAAGGGGATAGGTCCAGTATATCTAATTACAGACCTATTTCTTTATTACCAGTCTTTTCAAAGATATTAGATCATTAAATCAGCATCTCAGTATAAATGATATACTAGCTACAGAATGGTATGGATTTAGGAAGGATCGATCAATAGAACATGCAGCTTATACACTTATTCATGGAATACTTCAGGCTTGGAATAGTTGTTGGAATTTTTTGTGACCTCACTATGGCTTTCGACTGTGTAAATCATGATATATTAATAGAAAAGTTCAAATATTATGGGGTTAATGAAACAGGTATTGACTGGATTAAGTCCTGTTTACACAACAAAGACAAAGGGTTAACATCAAAGTTAATAATGTTCAAAATCACTCCTCTACATGGGAAATAGTTAAGCGAGGAGTTCCACAGGGATCGGTTTTGGAGACCCTGTTTTTTATTATTTATATAAATGATTTGCCAAGGCACATCAACCATTTTACTAATGTTGTATTATTTGTAGATGATACTAGTATTTTAATTACAGAAAAAAATTATGAAAATCTCAACCAAAAAATTAGGCTTACTTTATATTTTGCTAGCAGATGGTTTAAGGCAAATCAATTAGTTTTTAATTTAAAGAAAACAAACATAATTAAATTTTCTCCTTTGCATTTCCTTCTGTCGCAGTTGATAACTGAGCATAATAATACCACTATAAGTGAGGTCCCTGATACAAAGTTTTTGGGTGTGCAAATTTACAGTAATTTAAATTGGAAATGTCATATAGGTTGGATTTTGCCAAAATTGAGTACTGTCATTTTTGTAATCAGAAAGTTATTTTATGTACTAAAACTCAAAGCCTTATGAATGGCATACTTTGCTTACTTTCATTCAGTTATCATATATGAAATCATATTTTGTGGCAACGCAACAACAGTTGTAGGTTTTCAAATTGCAAAAAGGCTATTAAGAATTATGTCTGGAGCAGAACCAAAGGCATCTTGTAAAGGTTTGTTTAGGAAACCTGAAATCTTACCTGTTCCATGTCAATATCTCTGTCTCTGATGCTATTTATCATAGATAATCCAAATAATTTTAAGACAGCTTTAGAAATACATGGACTGCAAACAAGAAGTAAAAATCAACTTTTCATTACAATTGCAAACCTCAGCAGTGTTCAAAAAGGAATTACATATTCTGTATTAAAATATGTAACAGTCTGCCCAGCAATATTTTAAATGTTAAGAATGACAGGAAACAATTTAAAAATGAGTTATACAGGTTTTACACTGAAAAAGAATTTTTGGAGTTCAGCAGAGATAATTAATTTGATAAATTATTTCTGTTGTAATTTGTATTGTATTATTTTGTTATTATGTTATGCACAGCATTTGATTTTGGAGACTGTAGTACTGACATGTGTTTATTGTATTGTATTGTGTTTGTGCGTTTTGTTTGTGTGTTATGTGTTTTTTTTTGGGCAAGTTTCATGTCCGACTGTTGCATGACAGAAATTGTGGACCTACGAAATGATATGTGTGTATGTACATATGTGTAAGTGGCAAGGCATGGGAATATAGTTTTCAGTGTGGTTAGTATTCTTTGATCACCCTGCATTAAGTGTCAATTAAATTTTTGCATTTATCTTTATGGTATTAATTTTGTTCAGTAATTAATAATATCTAAGAGGTGGGGCAGAATAACGAGTACAGTGACTAGGCCATGGACTGGATACATCAGAAAATGTGGTTCAATTCTTGGCAGCAGCAAGAGATCTTCCTCTTCTCCAGTGTTCAGACTGGCCCTTTGGTCCACCCAGCCACCTATTCAATATGTTACACAGGTTTCTTTTCCAGGGGCAAAGCAGCTCAAGCATGAAGCTGACCATTCACCCACATCTAGTGCCAAAGTTAAGAAATATTGGAGCTATACCTTCTCTCCCCCATATGCTTTCATGCCCAACTTACTTCTATTAGTATCATCTGCATAGACCCCAAACGACATGTTACATTCAATGCCTCTTTTTCTGGGCCTTGTTTATGACATACAATATTAAAAAATTGACTAATAATGGAAACATAGCATATCTTCAGTTAGGGCTGTTCATGTGACCTACAGACTGCAGTAGATGATCTGTTCAAACACACTGATTGAACCCAACAAAATTAGCAGGTACACAATTATGCAGTACATGAAGCCATAGGTTTTTTACAGTTATAAATAGCTTATGTACTTATGCACTATGATTTTCGGACACTGCAGGCAAACTCTCTCCCAAATTATAGAACAGCAATTCCTTGGTATGTGTTATGGTGTAGGATTCGCTAGCATTTCAAGAAGCCTTCTGTCTTCTCTACCGAGATACTGAAACTCTTCCACCTATTCTCATTCCAAGATGCTGTAGGCAAACATTTCATACATTGTGATCTCTTCTAGGATCCATTGGCCCACTAGTCTAATGGTACCAAAACAAAATGTGTTTAGGGAATGTGGCAAATATTGCTGCATATAAGACACTTCTGTCTACTTGCCACAATACTTGTTTCTATCCTAGAACTTTCTGAAGTCACAATATACATTCTAATTCATTATCAAATCTGTCCTTTATGGCATTACTTTTAATGACCAACTCACACTAAATAAAACATTGTACCATACAAAAATCTGCTTTTCAACTTTTCCACTAATAACATGGTCAATTTTTTAACCAGAGAAGAAACCATCTGTTTCTTGAGAAAATGGTGCTATAACTGAGCAATGGGCTTTCCCTGACTATGACAGGGTTTGCCCAACATAATGGGGAAGGAAGCTAGACAGAGAATCATTACTTGCTGCTAATTCAACATATATACAGCTAAAAAATGGAATAATTAAAAATTTATTGAACATCAGCTTTTAATTGTGTAACAAAACAAAATATTTATATTTTTTCACAAATAAACTGAGCAGACTGATATAATACTCATTACATACATTTATGCACTCATACAATACTTTATACAGCACATTTATTTTTCCAACTTCACTACTCAATTTCCCACCTGCATATACAATTACAAGTTCTTGAGTACCTTCTATTGCCTGAACCACACATCTAAACAGGCAGAAACAACTGGCAGTTCTTCAATAGTTGTGAAGGAGTGTAATGAACACAGACTACAATGGGGCAGGAAACATTATGTGGCATTAAAGAATGGTCATTTAAAACTCAGCTGATATTTGCTTTCAAAACCCAATACAGAAATTTGTGACTAGAGGTAAACAGAAACATAAGGTATTGGAAACATACATTCTTTATTTGTTGGGGGTAACTGAAGAGCTTCTAAAGTGGAATACCAACAGTTCAGAATCTGGCAGTTGTCCTGGAATTATCTTCCCATCAGGTAATTTTTTAGTTTATTTTCAACTGATATAATGCATTTCTAGTCCCACATTCATATTTAAGATTTCGTATGGTTTATTCCCTCCATTTAGTATTCTGAAACAATATTATGTCACGCAAAAATTTACAGGAAATATATATGACAGAAAAATTATATCACAAAACTGTTTTTTAAAAATAATATTCTTCAAGTATAACAGTTTTATTTGATTCTTTGGTAAAGGAATATGTTAACCACTGCTACACTTACAAAGCTATATCATATAATCTTAAGTAATGAATAAAAGAAGCTACATGTTTCAGTCTTAAAAATACCACCATTGGGCCAAGTACAATAAAATTTGTACAAGCAAGAAACTAAAATATAAAACCATATGTACTTCAATGTGAAATCTCACTATGTATCTTGCAGATTTACTTTTTACAACTAAACAATTGTATATTGGTTCGAACCAGAGCAATACAACCCATGAAATAACTCAACAAATATGTCACAAGCTCCTGAGGATGGATGTATTAACATCCGAAACATGTTGAGCATTAAATAATGAAATAAAAAAGCAAGTGACATCAAGTTGGTCTCTCTTTATTCAACTACCATGCAATAAATATACAGTTGTGTTGAAGGCACTTTATTCATTATTATGGTTATACCAACACAATAGGACATCTTCCATTCAGTTATTTTACATATTGCTATGATCATAAACTCTTCAAAAATATACTGATTAATTTCCAATTTATACCTCTAAGTTGAGACTAATGCAAGCCACAAAATTTCATTATGGAAACCTATGCAGCTCCAATAAAAAAATCACCAAGCCAAGACCCAGAAGAAAAGCCTTCTAAGGCCCCTTTTTCAGATTCTTCAGCTCTCTTCACAGCCAATACAGCAACAGTATCACATTCCATTTCCATCTCCACAGTTGTAAAACCAACTTCCTTTATCATTGCTGCTGCTTTTTGATCAAAATTATCCTGAAGAAAAAAAAAAAAAGAAAGAGAAAAAAGAAGAAGCCCATACAATTTCATACAATTCACACCACAATTCTACCATATTGGTCAAGCAATTTAGAAATGATTTACATAATACTTGTGTACATAAACACATTAATTTAAAAAATGTATGAATGGTTACAAGTGAATCTTATTTGTACAGTTGTGCCATGAAGCTTGTAAGTTGATGATGGATGACTGAAGATTACTCATAGGGAGCTGGGTAGGAAAAAGGAAAAGCCAGTCATTGTTCAAGGTTGGTATTTGTCTAGGTAGGCAGAAAATCTGTATGACAACTATTGGGTGTTGTGACCTATGCCTTATATTCAGCCTTAAACTATCCTGTAGTCTGTCCATCTGGTATGGCAAAGTGAGAAATCACGTTTTTGAGGGGAACACCAACTAAACAATATTTCACCTTTCTCCCAATTACAGAATGATTGTGAAGATAATGACTGAATACGAGGACATACAGCTTTGTGGTATCTGGAATAGTTTTAATTTGGTATACCTTACATACATGAAGTTTTCAATTTGACATGAGTGAAAGAAGGTGAAGGTATGTATAAAAACTTGCACTGGCTCTGAATGGTCTCAAATACAAGACAGAAAGCTACTACATTATCCACAGGCCACCAAATGGTCTTCAAGTAAGATCCAGAGACCATTCAAGTGCTGTGGCCACATTTATCTCCTGACTCTTCGTCTCAGAACTTCATGAATTCATTCAACAGAACTGGATCATATATGAAGAATCAGAATTCATTTTCAACAAAGCAAACTTGCCAAACTGGGATACCAATTCCTATACGTAATTTCTGGAAGAAATCCCTCAGTGAAGACCAAAGTCACCTCCAGTCCACCCTTATCTCACTTCTTCTGGCCGTCTCCTTGCAAGTCTATAACACAAGCCCTGTTAAGAACCATGTTTGTGGGCAAAACAGTTTTACAAATGTTCAAAGAATAACCATAGAGTCCTTTTAAACAACCTATGTCAGGATGACAATTTGAGTTTTAACCATTAATAACTATGTTGAGCATGGATTGGGGGGGGGGAAGAAAAAGAAAGATTATAACACAAAGCACAAAAGAAATGCCTCCCATCACTCCAAGATGTGAACTAATTGGGACATGATGTTATATGCAGCCCAATAGAAGCAGCCACTCTTAATTAAAAACACCCTCCCCAGTGTCACTAATCAAAACAGGAATAAGGAATGACAATCTAAAACAGGACATTAAAAAGTTTGCTTTGTTATCACCAAGGATTAGATTGGTACATTATTTTCCAAACACTCTTTGTATGGGGAGAGGACTTATTTCAGTGACACCAGGACAATACTTCAATATAGTCGAGCAACAATGAATTTCAGGTGAGACATCCCCATTGTGTTGTATAGAATTATAAAATATAAGCAAAATATAGTCAAACACAACTTGATTAATGATTTTATTAAGGTTTATTCTTACATTCAAACAATGTAAGAATACGCCTTAATAAAATCATTAATCAAATTGTATTTAACTATATTTTATAATGAGCAACAATGAAGTTGCTTTCTTCCTGGCATTAGGAAAGATCACTTCCTACTGATATCTATAAAACGAATTTTAAGGATTCTGCTGCTAAAATAACAATGCAGCTGAAATAAGGAAAAGCTGTTGATATTTTCTGGAATAAGCTACACGAGATGGTCCCTCTTCCTTTCTAGAAACAAAACACACAATACGAGTAGCCACTTCCCAACTTATATAACTCAGTCTTACATAACTTGATACTAATGTGCCATAAAAAAAGTTAAACATCAGGAATGGCAGGCTTACAACATCCAACAAATACTATACAACTGGAGGCAGGGAGGACACACATAGACTAGCCAGTATTATGCCAAAGATTACTCCTTTACAGAACTACAATGATCTACAGGAAGCACTTATATGTTTCAGGCATTCACAGTAATGAAAACCTCATGCATAGTAACTTTAATGTGGCAGATCAGCATCTTTTTTTCTTTAAGGGAGGAAAAATTTTCTTGTTTTGCTTAACCAGTACCATTACATCTTTTGCCAGGAAATAAAACACCCATATGTAAACAGCGTCTACACTACTTTAACAGTGCTCCTCCCAAAGTTGTATGGCATTCCAAGAATTATTACTAATGCTCTAACAACATACTTATATTTTTTTAGTTTAACATCAAAAAGGCAACATGATGTTCCATTTTCCTCCAAAAGTGTTCTTTGAATATCAAAATTATAAAAAAAATAAATAAATAAAAAATATACTGACCTTGTGACACCTTTCATATTAATGAGGTCTGTCGTAATGCTGCATAATTACCCGAAACAGAATAATCAAAATGTGATGGTCAGCAATCATGTTAACTTGTTTAGAGGATTTGGACTCCACAATAATAACTAGGGGCCACATTAAAATATCAAAATAAAAGTAAGTGTGTGCCTAAGAGAAGGTAAAGGTACTTAAAAAAAAGGCACATAAAATAAATGACTGGAACTGTGATAGGAGATCTTGATGTTTTGCTGACCATGCATCTCAGTATATTTATCTTAGTAATTAACCAACTTGATGTACAAAATTTTTGTTTTACAGTAAGTTTATTTCATGCCTCTACATGTTTCAAGTACCATGTGCCCATCATCAGGAGGTCAAAATTGTATTATACAGCCTTTGGTATCATCACACCTATAGGTGTGAAGATACCAGAGGCTGTAAAACAAAAATTTTGTGCATCAAGTTGGTTAATTACTAAGATAAAAAAAGTGATAGGAGAGTTTGTGGAACACTGTTCATGTTTCACATGCATCTGCATGCCTCTATTATGGTACGCAGTGTGGTAATTTCAGAGCTACCAGAAAATTGTATGATATCCCAAGCAGAAGAGACACATGACAATCTTTGTGACAGCTAGGACTGCAAATTCAGACTGCCAGTGACCTCAGCAAACTAACACCATATACACATTAAAACTGCTCTTAAATACTGCTCCAATAAATGGCTAAACAGCTACTGTGAATTGAGATCATGCATCACATGCCAGCTGGCTAAAATCTGAGTCCTCCGCTCCCATACTTTCATGCTACTTCCTGTGTCACAATGCCATGTATAAGATATAAATTAGTATGATCTGGGAACAATGGTTGTGTAAGGACAAGAACCTGGCATACATTTCAGAATGCTACAGCTCCAAACAGAAAAACTATTCATATTCTTGCATTTAAATTAAAACAGACAAGGTAATTAGTGAACACAAAAGAAATAAACCACAGTGCCAAGTGCTCAACAAACAAAAACTGGGTAAAAATGGTGCAATGTTTTTAACACGCTCCTTGAAAATCCCTCAAAAGACCTTGCACTGGAGATTTGGATTTTGAAACCACTGCATGGGCTGCCACCTCCACAACCAGTCTGAATTTGTGCAACCCAAGACGATGTAGCTCCCGTATCTCCGGCCTCAGTGCCCAGATGATTCCTGGACAGCTCTCAAATGATTTCACTATAATAGATTACATTCTCTGAATGACAAATGGTTTATTACTCTTTTTCTTTCAACTCATTTATTTTTTATTTTTGTCTTCACAGTTACATTCACCTGACTGGCCTTCACATAATACAACAAAATGTGACTATCACTTAGTGAAAGAAAACTCTGCAAACAAATCTAACTGGACACTCCACACACACACACATATATATATATATGTATGTATGTATATATATATATATATATATATATTTCTTCCATATTTACATTAAGGCTTGTATTCATAGGAAAGTTGTGTGTTATCTGTAAGATGCAGAAAGAGTTACCAATTTATTTAAGACTTGCTTCAAACTGTTCATACATAAAAAAAAAATACCTGACCTGCAAAGCAGCAAGTTAATTCGTAACTAATATGAGTACTACTGTACCACAAAGTATGGCCCACACTCCTCTAGACCCCTCAGAGAGAAAACTCCATTAAACAAGGATATATTCATTTAGCTCTCGAGTCATCATGCATGACCTCATCACAACACTTGCATTCAACTATGCATGCAGTGTACAGTTAAACATTCCTTAATGAATAAAAACTAAATCAGCTCAAATCTTCTTAGAGTTCACTTCCTTCCTTTATGTCACATTTTAAAATACAGTCTTATTCCATACACCATTGCAGCCACTCCTAACACATGGACAAAATCTAACATGTTAAGTTTTGTGGAAAGACTATGTTGTATCACCAGTGTCAGTCTTACCAAGTTCCAGTTACAAGACATAAGAGCTTCTCAGGTTCACTAACTTTAATGTAAGAAGTGAAAGAAAAAGAAAAAAGTCAGAAAAACACACATGAATTAAACTTGAAATTGTAATACAAGTGAAAATGTAAGTTTATATTACACACAATATAAACAAACAAACAAAAAAATATATATATATAAAATAAAGCATCTGAATACTACAATCTAACAGTAGTGCATAAATTGTTACAGATAGGAAAGTCACTGGGAATGAGAGCTTCTGTATTTTAGCAAATATTTCTTCGTAACAATGAATATTTTGTAGAAATTACTGCCAATTAATTGTGTACTTTAAGCACAACAGTAAAAAAAAATAAAAAATAAAAAAACAGAAACACCATTTCATTCAAAATTAAATACTAAAATCAAGTGTCTTTCTTCATGTTGCAGTCTTACAAATAAGAACAGGGCTTCACAAATACCTCTCATGTTTCACAGCAGACAAAAGTACACATACACAACACACTTTCAATTCTACAATTAATTTCTAAGATCTCCTACACCAAAAATGGATTACATTAACATGCCTTCTTATTTCCACTATCACATATGTAACTTATATAACTGATTTGAAGAACTGCAAACAATAACAAGACATAAATTAGTGTGTGTTCCCACTCCACTGTCATGTCTGATTACACCCTAATATCATATGACTTCAGTGGTTATAACTAGACCAAAAGATCATATGCTCACATAGTGAAGAAAAAGAAGAAGAGAAGAAAAAACCAACAATTTGCTATATCAAAAAGATTTATGAAGCCCTGAACAAGTGTAAGGAAAGAACAAACCAATGCATTTCTGAATCAAGAATTGAGACTGGGAATCTGTAAGGGAAATGGTGTCAAGGTTATGCTACTTAAAACAGTCCAGCCTTAATGCAAGCATAACATACCTTGGAATTCTGAAAGTCAACATTTTTACCACTCAAACCTGAAATTAATAGCACAAGACGTACATTACAATATAAATGTAAATAAAGTTCATGTGCTCTGGAATCAGAATGAAACTGGTGTACACACCATCACACTTCATAACAAAATGAGACTGTTTCATCTCCTTTTTTATTATACAAATTTACAAGGAAATCTGTACCAATAAAGTGCATTATTTTGTTCCAATAACCAATTAAATGTAACCTACAACACTGTATATTGCCACTACTGGTATTACATAATGTCACAGTATTATAACTGGCAAACCACCTTGTGTGTGACAGTTACAAATGGTTTGTAACTATTAAGGCAGAAGTCCAGGCCACATATTGCTGAAAACATTTACCCCATTTACTTAGCTGTGGGCTGGAATCCAATTTCTGTGCAGGTGTAGACAAGACAGAAACAGAAAGAGATGCCATTACAAATGATTATTTAGAAAACAATTCATTTTCCGTCTTGTGTATAGTCCCATCTCCAGGAAAGGTGCAATTAGCAATTGGGATTCTTCATCCAGTACTGTGCCAGAGTACAAAAATCTGATGATGATTAAACTGTATTATTTGGATGAAAACTACACATGATATGCTTCCTCTCTTGTACAGGCACAATGTACTTTCCTCATATCCCATAAAAAATAAACTACTGTGTTAATTTTCAACAGGAATGGAGCCCATGTACTCCACAGAAATGGCTCCACACATGACAAAATGTACTGAATATACTTTCATGTGAGCCACAGCATACACAAAACTTTCATTTAAATCCTCGTAAGTGCAGGGACAATCCTGACTTGGCCCTGTTCATCTTGAAACTGATCAAGGGATTCCAATAACAATGTTTTGTCAAAATACTTCATCAAGAGAGCCCTCATACTAGACCACAGATGAAAGAACGCAATGTAAATGTAAGGCATATTTCCAAGTTTCGTTTCATGAAGATAAAAATATGACCACCATGACTGATGAAGATGCAGAGTACTTTTAAAATAATGCTTTCAGTATAACATTCAACAGGAATTATAATTAAATAACATAACAATAAACACATTACAAAGTTAGTATTGAGTAAATAATAATATTAAGTAGGATATTAATGTTCATGTTTGTTAAACAGTGTCATTATACACTAGTAAACAATTTGGCATGTGAGGGATTGATACTGTCAAGTGCATTTTAAAAGACTAGAAAAATCAATACAAATTTCCCAGAATTGTGACATCACCAAGATGCCATGTTGATTGCCTAAATGGCTTTATTTATGCAGTACATAAATAGAATGGCAAATTATACATCTAATTAAACCTTCCTGGAAATTTCTTTAAGTTAATACCATCCACATTCTAAACACTTTATAATACTTTACTTGCATTATACAAATGCTGTGAGTCTAATTCTTTATGAGTAATTATATGATACAGAAATTACAGAATATACAAATACACTAAATTCATGTCGAAACAGTATTCTTTTTCCAGATTTTAAACCACATAAATTTATCAAATTTCAGTCATATCTTTAACTTCTCTCCACTGTCACATTTTGTCATCAACTATTTCCCACAAAGAACAGTATGTGAACACTGCTCATACATAAAAGACATGCTAACGAATGAAAGAAAACATGACATGACATGACATGACCACTTATCTAAGAGCAGAGAGATTCCAATACAATTTAACGTAGAGTACCATCCAATATAAATGATGGAGCACATGAACTCCACAAATGGCATAACAACAAAAGAAACTTCAGAATATATATGCAGGCTATTGGGAGTCTATCTTCGTCTTCTAGAGGGGAATTTCGAACTTGACATCTAGTTTTGCATCTCTTGCCAAGCTGACGATATTTGACAACTTGACGGATAAACGTGCTGCTTCATCCAAATTGTCACATGCCAGTATTTTGAGTCCTGATGATGCAATCAAAACCTTAGCATCATCCACGTTTGTGCCCTGTTAATGTAGGTAAATAAACACCAAACATCTGCATCAAATAAGTCACTTCAAAAACCTAGAAATTAACAATTAGCATACTCAGATTATTTAACAGGGTTAGTAAAACAGTGTTACAATATTTTGGTTAATGTGCAAACTATAGTTCTATGCATTCACCATACAGATTTCAGCTCATACCCACCAAGTAATGAAATTTACAAAATTAAAATACTGCAATTACATTGACTATAGATAAAGGAACTATTTATGTGTGGACTGAAGGGTAAGGAGGAAACATACACACACCTAGAAGAAATATGACAACACACGCATTAAAGCAATGAAACATGGTGAAAAACACGTATATACACAGCTGGTTAACAAAGAGGAAAGTTACAAGCACTGCGCATTGGGTAAGGTCTTGCCAAGGCAGCAAAAGCGACAAAAATCCATTAAAAAGTAGCAATAACACAGGTTAAAATAAGGCACAAAAAAGGGAAGAATGCAAGGAACAAAGTCATGTATACATGGTTGTTTAACTATCACATATATAACAGATACATCATTCTTTGCAAGTGCTGAGGTGTTCACAGCAGTGTAATCATGAATTCCAGTCTCCTGGGACATACTGCTGCACTGCTGGGTAAGTGGTTGTTGGCATTTCACAGGAATATGTTGCCTTCAATGCCTACATAACCTGCTTTGTCATTTCTTCATAAACTATAAACCCTTCACGTTCCTTCGAAACAATGGGAATTATTTACCCAGCTACAAAGCATCACATCTCAAAAGACCATCACGTCATTCTTTGTAGTCATAACCAACATGCAAAACCGAGCCAACTTACTTTGTGAATTCAACTGGGAAAATTATTTTAAGATAAATTAATAATGTTAGATTACTCCAAAACAATGGCTCCTTCAAATACAGGATTGAATTCAATTAGTGTAAAAAATATTCATACTAAGAGGATATGACTAAAAACTGGCATAAATAAATGACAAACTAACCAAAGTTTTTGGACAACCTTTACCTCCAGAATAAGTGAAATGTAACCTTCTTAAGTCATTTATGGGAAAATCAACATATAAGGCTTCTTAATTGGAGAATTTCATAGAAAGATAAGCCTGAAAACAAATTATTTTGTAATTCTGTGTTGAAACTGACAACCACTTTACTAAAATATGGGGTGTTTCACAATATGATGCTGCATACGTGAATGTAAGACCATGACAACCAAGACCAATCCACACAAGAAGAAATGCTGTGACCTCCACGAGTCTCACACACAAGTTACCACAATTAATTTTGCTATTCATCACAATCAACTGATGTTCACAAGGTGAAACACAGAAATAAATAACATGTTTCTTTTTTTAAAAAACCATATGCTAAAAAATTCATCCTATAATATATGCTGTGATAAGTTTTACCAAAAATTTCCTGACACTACATTTAGCAAGTTGATGATGATTATTAGAGATGCTATAACACAGAATCAGTGTTGGACATACAGGACAGAATTGGAGATGGGTGCAATGATACAAGAAAAGTGCTGAGAGACATAGTTTCTGTCCACAGTCCACACACACACAGCATAATTCAAAGAAAATACTTGTAAGTCATCTCAAACATATAAAAATATGTGCTTTGATGAGCAGTTTTAAATATGTTAAAGTGGTATGAAGAATGCCTGCAACCAGAGGGACATTATCTTCTAAACATGTGGTAATTTAAGATATGACTAAACAATGTAACAAATTGGAGTGATGAGTAATACTTGTAATGTCATGTTATTAATGGGAAGAACAGCTCTCAATTTCTTGGTAAACGAGCTGGTTTTACTGGAGGAAACTTGTCATGGGCTTACAAAGTGTCACATTACAAAAACCCTGTACTAGCCAAAGAACACAGAACTCAACAAATATTTATTACAATATATGACTTCTACCTACAAATCATGCCAGTAACACTGTGTATTCAGGTAATTACTTGTACACTAACCCTGCTTGCATGAAGTCAAATAAATTAAGCTGTTAAATTAAGAAAGCATACCTGTAACCTGCAGACAATTGGAACTTTCAGGTTAAGGTCCATTGCAGCAGCAACAATGCCTTCAGCTATGACATCACATCTCATAATGCCACCAAAAATATTAACCAGAATGGCATGGACCTGGTGGGCAAAAATAGTTCTCAATGGATGTAATCTAAATCACGCATACCACATTCACTTATATATGCTACAGACAATGCAGTGAAGTTTCGCTGCAAGGAAAAAACAAAATCAAAAAACTTCTCTTCACTCTGTAAGTTTACATACAGCAGTTTAACACACAGATTTCAGTTAAACAAAACCTGGTGAAACTGCACGTAACAACTTTGCAAATTGTTGATATAAATATTCTATTCCATTCACACATGCATATGCAGGTTGCCATGACGTATATGTTACACCTCTGCTCACTGGAAGAAACTTTGCTACTGCAATTTTCTGTAAACATTTACAAAGAATATTTAAGTTAAGAATTCCATTCCACGTCACGTCACTTGTACAGTTCACTGCACAACTGCACGTGTGTTGCTGAATGTTTTTGGATACTGTACCTTTCACTTGTGCAATGGTTCCAGTCACAGTCATGCAATTATTAGTTGCTATAATGTATGGAAAGTGTGTGTGTGTGTGTG
>Ga0123352_10006950_pt1 | contig 17414 bp, 19 predicted proteins | sample TergutLab28metaG_FD_89700 | JGI IMG/M metagenome (GOLD analysis project Ga0123352, IMG submission 89700) | Labiotermes labralis P1 segment gut microbial communities from Petit-Saut dam, French Guiana - Lab288 P1 | ecosystem: Host-associated > Arthropoda: Insects > Digestive system > Gut ... | reverse complement strand
TCTGGCCATTATCTCCGTAACCGTTCAACTTTGGATATAGGTGTTTTGGGTTATATCGGTATACCTTAACATAAGGAACACTCTCCCGAAGTCTGGCACATTCCTCCTGGGACACCCTGTATACTTATCTTATGCATATACAATGTGCAATATCATACAAAATGTGGTTTCTATAGTTATAGTTTCAGGTTCATTGATCTATTCTAGTTGTTATTATATTTTAATGTTATAATAAATCAGGTTAGACTCCCCCTAATTTATCTGTTCAATTTCACAAAGTAAACTAATATAGGTCAGGATAAAAGTAAGGTAGGTAAGGGAGGTACATTAAAATACTAATAGGGAATAAACATACACACATAATACGATACCATAGACCTAACTATACTAACTTAGACTCTAAGGTTCCATACTAAAAGGGTGGAATCTTCTCCACCAAGATACTGAAATATGTTTATTTTGAAATAGCCAAAAAAATTCAAAGAATTTTTCTCTCAAGACAACAATCTGGTATTTTGTGACGATATTTGTTCTGTTATAAAGGCTCTTGGACACCAACACAATCCAACTGAGTGGTGTTTGTTTACTGACTCTTCAAAAGTCAGCTTGAAAGCTCTGCTTCTACATAAAAGGAATAAATTCCAATCTGTTCTCCTAGCCCATGCCGCCAGCATGAAAGAGTCCTATGAAAACATGAAACTCCTTTTGGAAAAGATATGGTATGAATAATATAGTTGGAACATTTGTAAGGATTTATAGATCACTGCTCTCTTTCTTGGCTCACAACTTGGCTACACAAAGTTTTGTTGCCTCTGTGTAAGTGGGATACTAGGGACAGAAAACATCATAACATCACAAACAGTGGCCTAAATGAGAATCACTTATTCCAGGAAAGAAAAATGAAGTAAATACTCCATTAACCAACCCTGAAAAAGTTCATTTACCTCCAGTGCACAACAATCTTGGACTCAAGGCAATGGGTCAAAATAGCATTGGATTTATATATTTGAAAAATAAGTTTCCCAACATAAGTGATGCTAAAATCAAAGAAGAGGTATTTGTTGGACTTCAAATAAGCAAGTTAATACATGACATAAAATCCGATGACCAGCTAAATGAGTGGAAAAAGCAGCATGGAAATCATTAAAAAATGTCACTACCAATATTTTGGGAAATCATAAGGCAGAAAACTGTTGTGATGTGGTGGCTGATCTTGTACAATCCTTACAAAGCTGTGAGGTGTACTATGCCTTTAAAGGTGTATTTCTTAGACAACTTCCCAAAAAATCTCCGGGCAGTAGGCGATTTCACCAAGATATTTTTACAATCGAAAAGCAGTACCAAGGCAAGTGGAGTCCCAGTATGCTGGCTGATTATTGCTCGACACTCATAAGATATGTTACACAGACAAAATACAGCAGAAAGTCATCCACTGTTACTTCTTGTGTAATGTACATACTGTCTGTAATATAATGTAAATACAGGTTTTCCTCAAATTTCAACTGCACATCACTTAAAATCCTTGTGTGATAGAAAAAACTAACAATTTTGAATTCAATGCAAAAAATGCTATTCAGTTTACCTGCTTTAGTTTGTGAGACAAAAAATAAAAATTATTTTCATCATATGAGTCTGTTTGCCTTTTCCACCATGGTGTACTTTCACACAGCTTCTCGGCTTATAACCCTTACATGACACATCGCACTCCTTACTTCACTACTGAATCAACACCCCACAATGTTAAACATCTTATTTTGATCGCTTTTTTTTTTAATTGAAAAAAAGTTGGATTATGAGATTGTCATCATTTGTTCATGCACAATGATTTCAACTCCCCAACCACCACGCATACAACCCACAGAGAGTGATGGAGTAATACCACACAACACAGCATGACTAAAAAAGCAGGAAATTCTTTCTTTTCCCCAGTGAGACATTTTGCACCTCTGCCTTGAAACACTACAATGTATTTAATATCAAAGCATACTAAACATGGACTAACCACAAGACAAGCACATACTTTTCATTAGGAATCAATTTTTATTTGTAGAAATTCAAAACTGCAGGATGCAAAAGTTCCAAACGCCAGTAAGAGGATATAAAAGAGTCATACGAGCGTTCCATATGTTGGAATGCTGGCTAGTATTTAAATGTCATACACTCAAGTAGAGGAGTAGAATTACCACCCCACTCATTAACTCCACATTAGATGATGCTTAATTGTCAGCTTCTTGATCTGGCCACTTTATCCCAATTAAGAAACCATGTACTATTTGAAAAGGGGCTTCGTAGCCTGTCTTGGTGCTTTCAAGCCTCGTAGGGTGCTTGTTTTACTTTGCAATGGACTGTGGTTTTGATTCTATTCTGGAGGTTCATCTAATAGGTGTTGAAAGAAAGAAGTGTTTACTGAAAACATACCACAATAAATTTGGGTAGGAAAACTTATTCACTCAGGTAAGTCTTGCATGTCAAAGACCCAAGTCCATAGGCAGCACGTTTTGTAGCAAGTTTCCTGTTGTGTACTATGGCGAAATATAACTATGCAATGTCGTTGATTGACTTAAGTGTTTAAGACTGAATAATCTCATTATTATTGCAGCCAAAGCAGCGAGTTCTTTATGTGGAAGCCACGCACCTAGTGCCAGGAGGTATTCAGTTACAAAGTGGACCAACTACCTACCAACAGTCTTCATTTGATAACATGTCAGAAAATTCTTTTACTTTATTTTTAATTTTATTTCTCTTAAATTTAATACACTACTCATTTTTAATTAAGAGAATTTCTGTATTCCATGTGACTTATTTTTATTGTCAAAAATACATTACAATTTTTGGTACACATGCCTGTCCTACAGCTCAGAACTTGTACTCTTACAGAAGGGAAGGTTTGAAAAAAGGACGTAACAGAGCCTTAATAAATAAGGGAAATTACTGGCTTCATTGGTGATGTCAAGCTTTTTGCAACACATGCACTGAAATTTAGATGCCTCGTGGGTTATCTCCACTCGGGGTTATAATCTGAACTAAAGTCAGTTGGATAGATAGAAACAGAAACTTCATATGGCATGGAAAAATCCGGGCTATAAACACAGCTGAAATATGATAATGTTTCACTCTGCAAACACATGTTTGATGGTCAGCAGTCATCTGATGTGTGCACCAGCTAAGAGGCTGAAGTTTGTGTCCCCAGACTGGGAATCTTGAACTAGTTTGGGGCAGCGAAAGTGATGAAGCATTTTTTAAGATGTGCTGAAATATCCCGATTCTATTTTTTCTTTCCTTGCGGGGTAAGGAAATTTCATATAGAAATTTTCAAATCACCCTCGTGAAAGATGAATTGGTAGCACAGGCCCAAGTCATAGACTGGAACAGCACTCAGTGAATGTTTGGTCTGCCTCAGTCTGTCATAATGCTAAAATGTGGCATGTGTACTGCCAGTGGTGTGATCAGAAAAGTTTTTAGTGAAGTGTGGCAGAAGTATGGTGTGGGAATATGTGTAGCAAGATGTTTCTGAGACTACTACGCCAAGGCACAACTCCGCAACTTTTGAAGCTGGAAATTCCTAATCAAATATGGGCCCCAAACAAAAACATAAGTAAAAGAAATTGAAAACTTGCAACTTATTGAAAATTATTTTGTGTACGTAAGCACTAAATATTTCAACTGCATTTTTAAGAAGCCCTGAAATCTGTTTTATTTCCCACACAATGCAATTACATTGTTTAATTGTGTTTGGTTCGTAAGATATGGGCGTTTCTTTTTAAGCATGCACAAGCACTTAAATTGCCGTCACAAGAAATGCCATACCGCAGACCAGACTCCCCCGTTTCAAAGCATGCAAAGCAATCCCCACACAGGATTTAATTATCATTTGTGGTGGAAGTAGCTGAGAATGATGCTAAAACAGGGTTAAGATATCTGACAATTTGCAAAACATTCAATCAAAACCAACGTGATTGTGACGTGTGCTCTGAACCCGTTTGATTTGTAGCCCTTCTCATGTGTCAACATAGAAGTTGTTAGGTTTAACAGAAAAATGCAAAAAATGATAAAGCTGTCTGACCATGTATAAACTTGTGATGTCAACTTCAGTGAGAAACCAACAAGATGCAAACAATTTGATGTTTATTATCAAACTTCTATCTCAACATGTTTTGGGCATCATTATGCCCGTCATCAGGAGAACAAGACCATGTACTACCACATATGGTGTTCTGCACTGTAAAAAGAGAAAAAAAAACGTAAGATGTGAGAGCCGTAGTTTCTTTGTGTGGAGTAATGAGTTGTAAACATAGTCAGAATTTTGTGTGTGTATGTGTATGCTGTGGTGTTTAATTGGTATCTAATTCGTGTGTCTGTCAGATCTGGTGTATTGGGTGTGGGTGTTGTGATGCATGTGTTGCGCCTGCTTGATAAGAGGTGTGTGGTGTAGGTTTTATTAGGTGCTTCCAGGGGGGAGTGTACAGGTGATGGGTGGGGTGAGTACAGGTTGTGTTAGTATAGAGGGGGGTGGTGATTTAGTAATAGAATGAGTACATACCTGGTTGTGCTGGCTGTGGTTGTGTAGAGCTGGGTCGCAAGCTGTGTACACTGCGTGAAAGTTACTGTTTCACTAGCCGGGTCACGTAGGAGGATGGGAGGGTTTGATGGCCAACTGGAGCAGTGGGTTAGGTTCGCCAGGGTTTTGCTCGGAAATTAGCCTTCCTGCTTTGTGGAGTGATTGTATAAAGAAATGCTCATATGGGGTTAATAGAGAGGAGTTTTTGAGAGGCTTGAGGAGGGTCATTGTTTTTTTTGTGGGACTGTTTTCGTGTTGATTGTTGAGGATATGGAGAGCATACGCAGACTGCGGGTTGTTACTTTTGATGTAGCAGGTGTGCTCCTTGTAGCGGTGCTTTAGGCTCCGACTAGTTTGGCCAACATACACCTTGTTGAATGTCATAAATGTTAGCACGTAGATGCCACATCTGTCGTAGGGTGTCACCAAAGATCAGAAAAATTACTAAACATCTTCAAGCACACCAACATAAGAATTGCCTACAAGTGCAGTAACACAATTTCACACCTTTCCAAACCTGCCAACAAAACAACTCTCCCTCCCACATCCTACAACAGATGTGGCATCTACGCGCTAACATGTATGACATGCAAAAAGGCGTACATCGGCCAAACTAGCCGGAGCCTAAAGCAACGCTACAAGGAGTAAACCCGCTTCATCAAAAGTAACAATCCGCAGTCTGCATATGCTCTCCATATCCTCAACAATCAACATGAATACAGTCCCATAGAAAAAACAATGACCCTCCTCAAGCCCCTCAAAAACTCCTCCTTATTAACCCATATGAGCATTTCTTTATACAATCACTCCACAAAGCAGAAAGGCTAATTTCCGAGCAAAACCCCGGCGAACCTAACCCACTGCTCCAGATGGCCATCAACCCCTCCCATCCTGGTACGTGACCCGGCTAGTCGAACAGTAACTTTCACACAGTGCACACAGCTTGCGACCCACCTCCACACAACCACAGCCAGCATAACCAGGTATGTACTAGGTCTATTACTGTATCAGCACCCCCTCTATACTAACACAACCTGTACTCACCCCACCCATCACCTGCACACTAACCCCTGGAAGCACCTAATAACACCTACACCACACACCTCCCATCAAGCAGGTGCAACACATGCATGACAACACCCACACCAAATACACCAGATCTGACAGACATACGAATTAGATACCAATTAAACACCAAGGCACACACATATACACATGAAATCCCAACTATGTTTACAACTCATTACTCCACACAGACACTATGGCTCTCACATCTTACGGTTTTTTTTTCCTCTTGTTACAGTGCAGAACACCATACGTGGTAGTACACGGTCTTGTTCTCCTGATGATGGGCATAATGATGCCCAAAACATGTTGAGATAGAAGTTTGATAATAAACATCAGATTAGTTGCATCTTGTTGGTTTCTCTCTCTTCACCCTAAAATCAAAAGCTTGTTCCTATCTTCCTGCCATGGGAAAACGAAAATGATGATAGTATGAATTCGTTATTGGAAAGAAACCATTATTCTGTTGATGGAAAGAAAGAATGTTCATTCTCTAAAGGACAAGATATCAATCAAGAAGAATATAGTTTTGTGATAAAGCACAGTGTTGTTTTGGGCATAAATGATTTTAAATCCTGAAAAAACTTGTGCTATTACTGATAATGGTACTATAAAACCCTTTCTGCAGGAATGCGACCACAAGCCAACTAGAAAGAAGGAAGGTACGAAGGAAGGAAAGACAGAAACTTGATACCAAAAGCAAGAAACAAAATCTGCAATACTCTCTTCCTTTATTCGATTAGGATATGAGAGGACCGAATGATGAACGTGAAGAACCTACTTGTTCATTACTTACTCATAACATTAACCCTCACTTTATGTGCCTAACAGAACATTATGCCACTGAACATAAGTTTTCCTCAATGTGTTCGGAGAACCACGCCTGTTAATTTTTCACATACTGATTTTAAAAGAATAGGTACTTGTATTTTTGTCAGAAAAAATACAATATTTCCATGATAAGTGGGTCCCTGTCACCACAGCATAGTGTGTCAATACACTGCTGATGGAGGAGCGGCCTCCAATATGGAAGGTAGCTGCAAATATATTGAATAAGCAGTCGCAGACAGCCGACTAGGGATGGTCCTCCAGCTTGGGGGTTGGGTGAGGTGCTAACAACTCCTCGCCGTAAAAACATACAGAAAACCTCGGACCTGGACTGATACTCTGGTATGACCTAGGCAACGAAAAAGGGACATGAGATTTGGTACTTGGAATGCTAGAAGCCTGTATATGGCATGTTCACTTACAGCAGCAGCCAGGGAATTAGCAAGATAGAAATTAGATTTAGTGTGTGTACAGGTTAGCTGGGACAAAGGTTCCACAATAACAGCAGGGGATTATAATTTTTTCTATGGAAAAGGAAACAAAAATCATCAATTGGTAACAGGACTTTTTCCTACAACAATGAATAGTACCAGCACTTATGACAGTAGAGTTTGTTGGTGATAGAATATCATATATAGTTCTGAGAAGTTGCTGGTGTAATATTGTTCTGAATGTGCATGCACCAGGTGAGAAGAAAAGTGATGATTCAAAAGACAATTTTTGTGAAGAATTAGAGCAGGTTTTTATCATTTTCCTAAGTACCATATGAAAATTCTAATATGAGATTTTAATGCAAAGGTGGGGAGGGAGAATATTTTCAAACTGACAATTGGGAATGTGAGTCTACATCAGGATAGTAATGATAATGGAGTTAGAATAGTAAACGTTACCACATCAAAAAAATCTGGTTGTTAAGAGCACGATGTTCCCACACTGAAACATTCATAAGTACACCTGGACCTCTCCAGATGGGAAGACTCACAACCAGACTGATCACACATTGATAGGCAATGGCATTCGATTATACTAGATGTACGAAGTTTCAGGGGAGCCGACTGTGATACTGATCACCATCTGGTGGTTGCAAAAGTTAGGGAAAGACTGGCAGTAAGTAAACAAGAAGCACAGAAGTTTGATGGGGAAAGATTTAATCTCAGGAAGCTAAATAAGCTGGAGGTTAGGAAACAGTATCAAACAAACAGGTATGCAGCTTTGGAGAACTTAAGTGATAGCGAGGACATAAACAGGGCTTTGGACAGCATTAAAGATAATATCAAAACCTCAGCTAAAAGAGTCTAGGTCTGCATGAATTGAAGCAGCATAAACCTTGTTTTGATGATGAATGTTCAGGTTTTTTAGATCAAAGGAAGTAGGGTAAAATGCAGTGGGTACAGGATCCAAGTCAAAGCAATGTTGATAATCTGAGCAATGTAAGACATGAAGCAAGCTGACATTTCAGGAACAAAAAGAAGACATTTCTGAAAGCTAAAATTGAGGAATTTGAAACTAACAGTAAGATCAAAAATATTAGGGACTTTTATAGGGGAATCAATGGCTTTAAGAAGGGTTACCAGCCTAGAATATAGAAAGGATGAAAAGGGTGATTTGGTTGCAGACTCCCACACTATTTTGGCTAGGTGGAGGAACCATGTTAGGCAGACAGATATACACACAGCACAACCACTAGTGCCTGAGCCGAGTGCCTTGAAGTTGAGTTGGCTATTGAAAAGCTAAAAAGTCACAAATCACCAGGTATTGATCAAATCCCAGCAGAAGTGATGAAAGCTGAGAGTTGAACAATTCACTATAAGATCCATCAACTTATTATTTATATTTGGAATTAGGAGGAATTTCCTGAAGAGTGGAAGGAATCAATCATTGTACTGATCTATAAGTAGGGCAATAAAACAGACTGTAGTAATTATAGCAGCATATCATTTTTCCAACTACATACAAAATTTTATCCAACATTCTGCTGTCAAAGTTAATTCCATATGCAGAAGAAATTATTGGGGATCATCAACATGGATTTCGATGCAAGAGGCCAACTACAGATCATATATTCTGCATTTGTCAAATACTTCAGAAGAAATGGGAGTACAGTGAAGCAGTGCATCAGTTGTTTATATACTTCAAGAAAGTTTATGATTCCATTAGAAGGGAGGTCTTGTATAATATTATCATTGAAATTGGCATCCCCATGTAACTGGTAAGGCTAATAAAAATGTGCCTGGATGAAACCTACAGGACAGTTTGTTTAGGCAAGAATATGTCTGACATGTTTCCTATTAGGAATGGTTTGAAACAAGGAGATGCTGTATCGCCACTGCTTACACCATTAGGAGGTTTCAGGTAAACCAGGAGGATTTGACATTAAATGGTACACATCAGCTCCGGGTTTATGCTGATGATGTTAATATATTGGGCGGACATGTACATACTATAAAGAAAAACACAGAAGCTTTAGTAGTTGCTAGCAAGGAGAGTCAAGTAAATGCTGATAAGACTAAGTACATGGCCATGTCTCGAGATTAGGATGCAGGATGAAGTAATAGTATAAAGATAGATAATAGTTACTTTGAAAGGGTGGAAGAGTTCAAATATTTGGGAACAATGTAAACAAATCAAAATTGTATTCAGGAAGAAATTAAGAGCAGACTGAAGTCAGGAAATGTTTGCTATCATTCGGTGAAGAATCTTTTGTCGTCCACTTTGCTATCCAAAAATTTAAAGATTAAGATCCACAGAACTATAATCTTACCTTTTGATTTGAATGCGTGCGAAACTTGGTTGCTCACATTGAGGGAGGAAGGTAGGCTAAGGATGTTTGAGAAAAGGGTGTTGAGGAGAATATTTGGGTCTAAGAGGGATGAGGCAACAGGGGAGTGGAGAAAACTACATAATGAGGAGCTTAATGAGCTGTACTCCTCCCCCAATATTGTGCAGGCGATCAAATCGATGAGATGGGTGAAGCATGTAGTATGTATTGGGAGAGCAGAGGTGTATACAGGGTTCTGGTGGGGAAACCTGAGGGCAAAAGACCACTTGGGAGTTCCAGGCATACATGGTAGGATAATTTTAAGATGGATCTACAAGAAGTGCGATGTGGCGGTATGGACTGGATCACGCTGGGTCAGGATAGGGACAGGTGGCAGGCACTTGTGAATGTGATAATGAACCTTTGGGTTCCACAAAATGCAGGGAAATTCTTGACTAGGTGAAAACCAGTTAGCTTCTCAATAAGGACTCTGCTCCATGGAGTAAGTAAGATACAACACTCAGTTATACTACAGCTTTTCAATTTGCATTAAAAAAAACTTAAACCCAACAGAAACTAAAGTTTTAAAATTTGCACCAGCTAAATTACCCAGTGCATTAGATTTAACATATTCAGGTCAATGTCTAGCTGAAACAGAAAATGTAAAGTACATGGGTTTACAAATTGACAGTCAAATTTCTTGGAAGTATCATGGCACATTTTTACCCAACAAAATTAATTCTGCTTGTTTTATAATGAAATGACCAAATGATGTATTGACTATTGATTCCCTGAAGTTTACACACATATTGCTCATTTTCACTCTGTAAGTAACTATGGTATAATTTTGGGGGGTAATTCAACCAATTTAGATAAGGTTTTTCTTCTTCAAAAACAAAAAGATGCTTATGATAATGTTGGGATTAGGATGTAGGAGTTCTTGTAGGATTTGGTTTAAAAATGTGATATATTAACAGTTCCGTCCCTTTATATTCTTGCATTGGCAATGTTTGTTATTAATAATTGCTCCTATTTCCAAACTAATTTATCACAGCACTGTATAAAAATTAAACAAAAAAATTGTCAGCATAAAACACTATTTAATCTTTCATCTATTCAAAAGGGCACTACTTATTCTGGTATAAAGATTTTCAATAATACATGAAGGAACTCCAACATGACAAGGTCCAGTTTAAGAACACCCCACTGTAACATACTTGTACCTACTTTTTATTCATACGAACATTTATCTCACATATCAAGAGATTTTAAATATCTAATAATTTATCTTGATAATTAGTTACACTTGTCTTAGATTTACTCATATTGTGAAGTGTTTCATATCCAGAAGTCATTGGACTGATATATGATCAAAGAAATATATTTACGTATATGTAAACGTAAAGGCCCTCAGTGTTAACAAAAGTTTGATGCTCCCAAATGTCCAATCGGCATGTGAAGGTGGTAAGGTTGTCAGCCCTATGTACCGGACACCTTGACCCTTACCCACAGAAAATATTCCTATAACTCATTTCTGTTAGAGGCTGATTTGACCCCAGGGCCATAGTGTGGCCAGAAGAATTAAGTCAATGACAAATTCCAGTGACACCATTGGGAATTAAACTTGTGACCTTCTGGCATGTAGCGCAGTACCTCAGCCAACTGCACCACTGTGTGACCAGACATTCATTAACTGCAGGGATGAATTTGTTACTGTATTACATATTATGGAAATATATGGTCATGTATGTACATTAGTTTACAGGTTCTTATGGAGTTTCTACATTTAAACCCTTAGCTATGTTACTGCTTTTTGTGTTTTAAGCAATTTTACAGACTTCAGCAAGGCCCCAGCCCAGTGCCTGTACAAAACAAATTTAATGGATTTTACACTTCTCCAATGCTACAGTTTTCTGAAACGTATTCTTCATTTTGCCAATCCTGACCACGACAATTTACCTGACTTCAAGCTTCATAGTTTTATTCTCAGAATTTTTGTTTTACTCATGAGTTACTGCAGTCAACTGAGCATATTTTGCCTCATGTTGCTTGCTGATGTCTGAGCAGTGGCTGTGATATGCTTTGTGTGTTACTTCTACAAAAGAAACACATATATAATTAGGTTTGCAAACCATATTATATTGCGAACCAAGCTTCATCTCACAGCAACGGGTCAAGTAAGGATGATGGAAAAAAAAAAAAGGACTGGTTTGTGCGAATCCGCACAAACCAGTCCTGACTTAGCCACGTTGAAACCTTACGTAACTACCTACGCTCAACCGATCAATACCTACCACATGATTCGCACAAACCAGTACCGATCAGGCCACGTTGGAGGGAAGTAGCTGTACCAGTATTATGACCTGTACCAGAGGCTGCAGTTACAGTTTTTAGAACTCCAGATGATGGGTGCTGTGACACCCGAAACATGTAGAGAGTGACTTTGCAGTAAATAAATATCTGCATACTGTTGCATCTGGTTGGATTTTTATTAACATTGAATTACGATGCACAGAACCATGAGCTTAAAACAGCACATACTTCTCTGCAAACCTGAGAGTGACATATTCTACAAATATTGTATTCATTCATTGTGTTAATAATACACACAGCTGAATTTCTTTGATATTTCATATTTAAAGAAACAAAACTTAAAAATGCTATTTCACAGTACATTCCACTACAGACATTTCATACTTGAATAACTTAGATCAGCATTTTGTAAAATCACAGCATTCTTCATATGTCACAGCACATATAGCACTGGAATGTGTATTTTATCTGGCACAGGGTACTTAACACTCCCAACCTCCTAACATTTTGAACTGGATAACATGCCATTAAGTATTCTACCACTTCACCAACTTACTGGTACACTTTGTATTGACTGTCACCTGTAGGTTTCAGTATTTCTATAGCACATGTGATATGCAGTGTTTGATCATGGGCAGCAATTTTCTTTAGCACTTTCTCCTGCAAGTTCTTTTGTAAGATTAAAAGTCACCAATCTTTTAGCTTCTCTCAAATCTTCATATTTTTACTATTAATTTTAACACAGGGTTCCCTGTCACTAACGCAATGAGGACACTGTCAACAAAAGTGCCATTGTGATAAAACGGTGTTAATCGTCACAAAGTGGGCTTGCATGCACTCACAACTGAAAACAAGTTGCTCCATATCAGCAATATTGTCCTTTAGCACATAATAGACTTCACAGATACTGCATGTGAGTGTGCTCTACCCCTAGGACAATGAGAGTCAACACAAAAACTGATACTGGGTACATCCAATAGCTATTCCAACAGCATTATATGGACAATTTTATAAAATATCCAAAGTTCTAGGTATCTAATAAACATTTTTCAGCTACTTCTGAAGAAGTATCAAAACTCTATTTATTTCAAGCATTTCTGTCTTTGAATGGAAATACAAGTAAACTGCAGAGTCCTTTATATCCTGATACAATACAAATGGTTTATAAACTGTCAATAAAATTTAAAATGCATGCAACCTTAACTGCGTGATTTCAGGCCTCCATCGTGGTGTAAATGAGATCTGCGTTCTTCTGGGATATTAAGTGTCCGAAAATTGGTAGTTTCTGCTTCTGCTCGACCCATGAAGATGGGATCGTTGGTTGTCCCAAAACGTCGGTAACAAACTCCAAATCTATGCTGCGGAATATCCCAGAAAAAATCAGATCTCATTAACTGTTTATTGTTCCATAGAAATTCATGCTAGCTTGATAACATATTGCTATCAGTTACATGTAAATCGTGGTACCCTTTTAAATGTTGAATAAACACATTCCTTTTACTGTACTGTTAAACCTCTAATATTTAAAAATTACTCCTATATTATTATCAGCTGCTTGTAACGGATTCTGTGTAACATGAATACGTTTCAGATGCATGGTTTGCGCAATATATGTATGTACGGAGAAACATAACCAAATCCACCTCACAAAGACATGAGATTCTGAGGGCCGAAAGGCGATATTAAATAGGTACCTTCAAGCTTAAACAATTCCATATTTTAGACACAAGAGATTCTTCACCAGCAGAATTGTCAAAGATGTGACTAAGCAGCACATCATCAAAGCACCTACAAAACCGACAAACTGTCATAACCTTCGACTCCATTTTACCCACGCTGTCAAATTGCGGGAAAGCTTAGCCGTTACCACAGATCATTTAGTTTAGTCGTCACCTTTGATCCATGGTCGTTACTACCTCCGCGGGTCAGTAAACAAGTGCGCTGGCCGATGACACTCAGGTTTCGCCTCCGCACGCTTCGACCCGGGCGGCTTTTTACCGGTCTCCATTCCACAGGAACCCGACGGTTACATTATGATTATTGTTTGACATAATTACAGTATCAGACAATTAGAGATTTTACCTGTTCCATGCTAACATATATTTTCATTAATAAGCTTCAATATAGATAATGAAAATTTGCCAACAAATTGATCTGCACACAGGATTAATGGAAGGAATGAGCACCATCTTCTCAGACCAAATGCCAGCCTTTCATGTTTTCTGAGAAGTGCATACTTTACTGACACCAGAATTTTTAGTATTTCACCATACCATATCACAAGTCAAGAAGGAAAATGCACACTTTCAAGTAGAATTAAGATGCTTAAATACACACTCATTTTACTCTGCATATTAAATTTTGTGTGTAAAGATAATCCATAATACTGTATATAAAATGTTCATACTGTACTGCACTGTAAAAATTCCATAAACTGTGCATTCTTTGCATATTTCATATGTTTATGACTTATTCCACAATGTATTATCATTTTGGAAAACCTATGGATCCATTAAATTTATGTGTGCATATGGACAAGGAAGTCCAAGCATAAGATTAAAAAGTAAAAGAAGAAGGTGGCTGAAGATGATAAATATGAAAAATTGGAAAGAACTGGCATTGAATAGGAAGGCTTGGAATAGCCTAGTTGAAAAAGTCAAAACCCATAAAGTGTTGTAAAGCTAATGGAAGAAAAAGAATGTATGTATGTAGTATGTATACAAGCGGTGCTTTAATAAAATGCATAGGTTAAATGCGGACGGGACCCGTACTGAATGAATAAGGAGAAATTCCCTGAGGAGTGGAAAGATTCAATCATTGTACCTATCTATAAGAGGGGTGATAAAAACAGACTATAATAAGTAATTATAGGGGCATATCATTTTTGCCATCTACATACAAAATTTTATCCAACATCCTGCTCTCTAGGTTCATTCCAAACGCAGAAGAAATTACTGGCGATCATTAATGCATATCTCAATATAACAGGTCAACTACTGATCATATATTCTACAATCATCAAATACTTGAGAAAAAATGGGAATAAAAAGAAGCAGTGCATCAGCTTTTTATAGACTTCAAGAAAGCTTCTGATCAATTAAGGGGGAGGTTTTGTATAATATTCTCATTGAGTTTGGTATCCCTGTGAAACTGGAAAGGCTAATAAAAGTGTGTCTGACTGAAACATATAGCACAGTCCAGGTAGGCAAGAATTTGTCTGACAGGTTTCCTATTAGGAATGGTTTGAAACAAGATGATGCTCTATCGCCACTGCTTTTCACCTGCTTTAGAGTATGCCATTAGGAGGGTTCAGATAAACCAGGAGGGCTTGAAATTAAATGGTACACATCAGCTGCTGGTTCATGCTGATGACGTTAATATATTGGGAGGAAGTGTACATTACTATAAAGGAGAACGCAGAAACTTTTATAGTGGCTAGTAAGGAGATTGGACTAGAAGTAAATGCTGATAAAAGTACATGGTCATGTATCAAGATAAGAATGCAGGACACAGTCAACACATGCAGACTGATAATAATTCCTTTGAAAGGGTGGAAGAGTTCGAATATTTGGTAACAACCTTAACAAATCAAAATTCTATTCAGGAAGAAATTAAGAGCAGATTGAAGTCAGGGAATGCTTGCTATCATTCAGTGCAGAATCTTCTGTCTTCCAGGTTGCTATCCAAAAATTTAAAGATTAAGGTATACAGAACTACAATTCTGCCTGTTGTTTTGTATGGATGTGAAAGTAGGTTGCTGACATTGAGGGAGGAACGTAGACTGAGGGTTCACTTTATTATATATAGAATCAATACACAACAGGATGACTTTGTTCAAGTAGACTGAGGGTGTTTGAGAAAAGGGTGTAGAGGAGAATATTTGGGTCTAAGAGGGATGAGGTAACAGGGAAGTGGTGAATACTACATAATGAGGAGCTTAATGATCTGTACTCCTCAACCAATATTGTTTGGGTGATAAAATTGAGAATGAGATGGGCAAGGGCATGTAGCGCATATCGGGAAGAGGAGATACATATACATGGTTTTCGTGGGGAAACCTGAGGGAAGGAGACCACTTGGGAGATGAAGGCGCAGATGGGAGGATAATATTAAGACGGATCTTCAGGAAGTAGGATGTGGGCATATGGATTGGATCGAGGTGGCTCAGGATAGGGACAGGTGGCAGGTACTTTTGAATGCGGTAATGAACTTTCGGGTTCCATACAATGTGGGGGATGTCTTGACTACCTGAAAACCAATTAACTTCTCAAGAAGGATTCTGCTCCACGGAATATGTAAGTAAGTAAGTATAACGAAGTATCTATGGTATCTTCTAGGAGTAGTTTTGAGGGAAAAAGGTGAACATTTCAAATAAAAAAATAACCTTCAAAATTTATTCACATATATTACACAATATTATCTTTTTGTTATTATACTAAAAATTCTACATCTCCTACATGTTTATTCATCATTTTCAAAATCTTTTGGGTTCTTGAGCATAAGCTGATGATGCTTCTTCTCAACACCATCATAAATCAGGTACGCAATCACAAATGCTGAAAATAAAAATATTTATCATGGTTCATTCACAGTGTGTTAGTGAAAATCTAGACTGATAAATTATTACATCAAGACTGTGTGAAAGACTTCATTCTCAACATTAAACCAGATCCAATTCAATGCACTTGCAAGTTTAACTGAATGCAGATTGGTCAAGTTTACAGTTCTATAAACCAAGTATAGTTTGTCACAGTTACATCTTTCAATTAAAAGATACCATAAAAGAAGTATGGAATTGTATAGTGTCTTCTTGGGAAGTGATTCAAGAAAGCCCATTTCGCAGATGTCAGCAATCATCAAACTTCTGCAGTTCTACTTTGAGCAGCTCATGCTACATAGTGTCACATGATTGGACAAATAGTAATGAGTCAAAAAGGATGTGGAAGGAAGCTGTTGTGATGGCCTCTGAGGGAGTCACACAGTTTTCTTACACTAAAAAAAAAAGTACCACAAAATTCCGTGACCCCCTCAAAGGAAATCACAACAATGTCCTCCCACATCCTTTCCATTCCAATTCATTACTAAGCATCCCATCATTCAACACTATTAATATATCACAAATAAGAGGGACAAGGCAACAGCAGAGTGGAGAAAACTACATAATGAGAAGCTTTATGATTTGTACTCCTCACCAAATATTATTCAGGTGATCAAACTATGAAGCCAGAAATGGGTGGGACATTTAGCACATATGGGGAGAGGAGAGGTGCATACAGGGTTTTGGTGGGGAAACCTAAGGGAATGAGACCACTTGGAAGACCCAGGTGTAGATGGGAGGATAATATTAATATGGATCTTGGATGGAACAGCATGGACTGGATTGATCTGCTTCAGGATAGGAACAGGTGGTGGACTCTTGCGAATGCAACAATGAACCTTTGGGCTCCATAAAATGCTGGGCGTTTCTCGACTAGCTGAGGACCTATGAGCTACTCAAAAAGGACTCTGCTCCACATAGTCACAGCATGTAACAAAATACTTGTCAAAAGAGTCTGCATCCTGGCTGAGATATGAACCAGGCATCTGCCAAACGTGCTACTTGATCCAGCTTTCTCAGTAATATGCCATGAATATAAAGGATTTTGTAGCGAACGATTTCACATTATTCACTTTATTGCTATATAATGCCGTCAACACAACTATAATAGAATATAATATTAATGCAACATGTTTCGACTTACAATAGTCTTCTTCAGGCTAAGCTAAGAATCGTTATTGCTTTACAGGGTGGTTGTGCACATTTGGGATCCCATATGGCTTACAGTTTTTTTATACACAATGTGACTTATATTTACTGTGCTATTATAAGTAGGGTTAAGTGTGTGGCATGTG
>Ga0123352_10006949_pt1 | contig 17416 bp, 18 predicted proteins | sample TergutLab28metaG_FD_89700 | JGI IMG/M metagenome (GOLD analysis project Ga0123352, IMG submission 89700) | Labiotermes labralis P1 segment gut microbial communities from Petit-Saut dam, French Guiana - Lab288 P1 | ecosystem: Host-associated > Arthropoda: Insects > Digestive system > Gut ... | reverse complement strand
GCTTGACAGTGATATGCGTGGAGTCTCCTCACGTTCTGGGAGAACGAAAAAGGATACAGTGCAAAACATTTGTCCATAAGGAAATGAGTCAGTGTGTTAGCATGAAAACAAACAGAGGAGGCTTCCAAAGATTACAGTTGTCTATAAACTGCTATTCATGACGTGCATATGTACAAAATTTGGTAAAGTGGCCGGAGCGCGAATCAGACGACAAAATATTATTTGATGTGGAGAAAACTTGTGTGGCTATAATAGAAAGCCTATACATGACTTGCGGGGCATTTAAATGGCCGCAGCACACCCATTTGGTGCGTTCATAGGATACCGACTTAAAAGGGTCGGGTGCGTTCATCGGATAAAGGTTAAATACCATCCGTCTGAAGAGTGGGTTAAGATGCGCGAAAAGATTCGCGACGCCGATATCGGACGGAAGACGCAGACGAAGGCGATATCGGATTTTCTAAGACGAGTAACGCCAGTCACGGCAAATTCTAACCAGGTGACCTCCCTTTCCCCTTGCCGGTCAGCAAATAGTTAATAGCACCTAAAATTGATACGAAAACGCCTCCACAAATGACGCGACGCATGACGCCTGTTGGCGCTCTCTCGCCAATTCCTTCGACTTCTAGAGAGGTCTATGTGAGACCACTAAACAAGGATCTATTCCCGGAATGGGATATGACAACGACAATGATGATGATGATGATGATGATTCCGTCAAAGAGGAGGCACATACGTACGGTAGACAAAATGTCGATATGTTACCTAGTCCCTACAGGAGGCGTTTTCTCTATACACAATAAGGGAACCGCAAGGATGGCGAAGTATTCATGATAGGTGATCCTCCAGTGGATATAGATACCGATGGCAATATCACAATTAAGGTATCCGTATTTAGAGGGACGGAGGGGTTATGGGAACTATTGACGCGTAAGAACGTAAATACGGAATTTATCAACAAGGACGATCTAAAGACGTATAAAAATATTCATAATGACTAACGCTCATTTGAACAGATATCAGCCTGGCGATAACGTTAATATAACGCGAGAAAAGAAAGTTCGCGAGGTCATTGCACCACTCTTTGCGAAACCAAAAGGACGGGTTGTCGAATCGGCGTTACGGAGTAAGTGGAAACAGCATTAATGACTAATAGCATATTATATTATGACCCCGCCAGACCGTAGGCCTTCTCGACCCTGTTCAAGCTTCGGTTGGCAGCGAGGAAGGGAACACCGACGACGACGACGACAAAGTCTGTCGATGACATCGGAGCCTGGTTAGAGAAACAGGATGCCTATATGCTTCAAGGTACTGCGAGGATGGGTATTGCGCGTCATCCCTATACTGTGACTAAAGTGATGGACTTGGGGGAATGCGATCTGATGGATGTAGAGGCCTCCGTATAATACAACGACAATCACAGATACATTCTATCTGTTATTGATGTATTCTCGAAATTTCTACATATGGTCCTCGTAAAGACAAAGAGTGGACCTTCCGTTGCTTCGGCGTTTCGGTCCATATGTATGACTCGAAATATTCGAGACGAAAACGCCGTCCCATATGGGTACGAATTGATAAGGGCAAGGAATTTCTAAATAAACATTTTCAGGATATATTACGGGGCGACGGCGTACAGTTTCAGGTATGTAAAACCCCCGACTTTAAAAGTGCGGTCGTAGAACGTGCGCATTGCACTATTCGCGATAGACTTTACAAATATTTATCGTATAAACTACCTATAGGTATATCGATGTTGTCCCTAAATTTGTCAGGTTCTACAATGACACGGTTCACTCGACGACTGGCATAGCTCCCTCGCGAGCGACCGATTCGGACGTTCTCGCGATATGGAAGAGGATGGACGCCCAGAGACGGCGAGATCGTGTTACAAAAGCGACGTTTCGCGTTGGGCATCACGTGCGCATAAGCAAGGAGAAGACACGGTTATCCAAGGCTGTCGAACAGAATTTCAGCATCGAGATATTTCGGGTCGCGAAAGTAATTGAAAGGCGCCCGCGAGTTGTGTACGAGCTCAAGAATTTAAACCGCGCGCCTATAGACGGCACGTTTTATCGGTAGGAACTGCCCCCTACGCATAACAGATCGGACCGCTTATAAAATAGATAAAATAATGGACAAGAGGGTTAAACAAGGCATTCGGGAATATCTTGTCCACTGGCGAGGTTATAGTCAGGACTTCGACCCTTTGGTACCTGCAACTAGCGTGAGGAAGATGTAATATAGCGGCGGGCCATAGTCCGAACCACTTTTACGTGAGTCTGTTCAGTAACGCCCCGCGAGACGTCTGTGAAAAGAATAGACACGTCGATTTTACGGTGAAACTGGTGCAGCCCGTAGACCTGGTTTCACCCTCCAATTGGGAAGTGGAGGTCTGTAAAATTTCGTGTTCCGTGCAGTACATAGGGGAAAACCCCGCCCTAATATACTGTAACTTGATATCGCCGCAATTTGTGGACGACAGCACCGTCAGCTGCATGCGGACGTTCGTATGTCTTCAGCAGCATTATGTCAGCAAGAAATTCGAAACGTGCATTATGTGCCCGTCGAGCAGCGGATATTTCAGGAAGTTCGAATCCAGTTCTTGACGTCGGAGGGGCCGTACATCCCCTTCGAGGACAACACGACGCCCACATATAGTGATTCTTTTTCGCAAGAATTACCAACGATAATCTATAAAACGCGGCGTCGGCAGCTCTAATAGAACATTTATAACGACGCATCCATTAGAGGTGTACTACCTAAATCAGGCCGGTCGCGGTCTTACCCCGGGGATCGGACCCGTCTATTCCGCCCCCTCTACATTCAGCGAGGTCAAGGTATCGGCAATTTTTTCGGCAGTCTCTTTCGCTGTGTCCAACCTAGCCTGTGGAGCGAGGCTAAGGCCGTAGGCCGCGAGACATTGCGTACTGGTGCCAAGATCCTGACCGACTACTCGGAACACAGGTCACCCGAATTGAGTCCTGGAGATATCGTTTATAAACTCGTAACTGAATCCGCACAAAGTTTAATTACCAAACTGCGAGGCCGTGGACGTAAACGCACCAAAGACGGAGGTACGAGCCCCGGGGTTAAGTCTAGAAAAAAGACCAAGAGTGCCCGAGAAATAATAAAAAGGGACACCTGTTCTTAGTTTCCTTCAGTCAGTCTTCAGCCATAATGTCTGCCGCGGAGATAGCGTCCATTAGTAGCGAGTTTGACATCTTCGCGCACAGATCTATTCGAACGCCTGTGCTCGGGACGATGGAGACCGCCTACAGACCAAACGCCTCCGTGGATCAAAACGATCTGGACTATATTATGCCGGCCGATAACAATACTTACATCGATCTAGATATCAAACACTACGTCCGGGTAAATTGATCTCAGCTTTGGGAAGGGATGTGGACTTTACGGACCTCACAGCCGTCCCGAATAATTTCCTCCACTCTCTTTTCAGTCAATGTAACGTCACACTCAATGGCGTCACCATCACGCACGCGAACGAGCACTAATAGTATCGCTCTTATCTCGAGACTCTCCTGACCTACGACACAGATGCGTCAGTCTCAAATCTCTCAAACGCGTACTGGTATCTCGATACGGGCGCCATGCAGACTTGCGGCCCTACGGCCGAGACTCTGACCGTCACGACGAACCGCGGATTTATCAATCGTTGGAACAAGCATAGCGCGTGTAAGGAAGTACAGCCCTTAGGTCGATAACATAGCGACCGATGTAACGTACCGCTATACTTATTGCCAGGTGTCAGGTTGCAGGTCAGATTGACGAAGGCCCGATCGAACTTCTATATGATGAACAAGACTACCGATTCAAAAACCGTTTTCAAGTTCATCACTCGAACTCAGTAATGCAGATAACACACGATATGTAAATAAACGGCTATTTCATATTAATCTTCGACCTTGAACACTACCGGAGCGCGTCGGAGCGTCATACGTTCCACTCTGAGAATGGCAATATTAGAATCGAGTTGAAATTCAATAAGCCATTACCCGAAGCGATCACGTGTCTGCTGTACTTAGAATTCGACAATTCCGTCTTCGTAGATATTTCGCGCAACGACATACCGACTTTTAAGAGAAAGAAATATGGACGCTGTGCAAATACCGTGTACACTGCGCGATGTTCGCTCATTCATCGATGTTTTCCCCTTCGATCTCCTACCATTTTCGATCGCGTTAAACTGCACTATCATAATCAATGCCGATCCCCACACACAGGGAGGATCAAACTGGCTAGCCGTACACTTCCGACCCAAATCTTGGAGTGCATACTACTTCGATTCGTATGGCATCATACTGCTCGTACCTGACATCCAAGAGTTCATTAAAAGCAACTGCATGACCTGGGACCATAATATGAGACAGCTGCAAGGCCTAACGAGTAACGTCTGCGGCAAGTACTGCTGTCTATTCGCCCTCTACATGGCTCTGGGCTACACTCCAAAACAATTCATGTCGTTCTTCGATGCATGCAACCCAAACCTACAGGTGGAGCGGTTGTTCGGTACAGAAATCGCGGAAAAACTGTTGCGTGGCGGCTGGGGTCAATGCTGTCGCAGCTGCCTATAAAAGGTTGGTACTTTAACGATTCTTATCATTCCTAATCTAACATGACTAGAGGTAAGGAAGTCGTGATTGATTACGAGTTCTTGTGGTGTCGTCACAATGAGACTGTCGTCAAGCAGCTCTGGGTGCCCAGCGCCGCCGCGTCCAAGACGTTCCGTTTTGAAGAGCCCCTACAAGATGACGCATCATGGGTCGAAAGAGAACGGCATAAATTGAACCCATGGGCATATAGAATATAAGGAATTACACATGGTCATTTACGAAGCCGTGGCTGGATAAGCACACCGCTACGAATACGGCGTCTCTAAATGTACATTCCTCGCAGGACTCACAGGACGGCCGGTCCATAACCTAGAGAATGTCAATTGCCCCTCACAAGACTCTTTCAATCACGACCTCTGGCGTAACTTACCATCCCACAAGTTTCCTAGATTCGCTTGCGCAACCAAAATCGCGCATTCTCTCTACGTTTGTTTAATGTACTATCTGCAGAAGAACGATTTTGTCCAATGTCCTCCTGATATGACACGTCATACTGCCGAATTTGTTGCAGCCCTATAAACCGGTCGAGCACGTCGTCCATCCCATTACTCTGCTCCCTGCCTGCGATGACATCTAGACAGCTTACTACTAAACGGTCCACCGACGTTGCTGCTAAGAGGAGGAGAAGGATGTTAAAACCCGTCCAGGAGCAGCTGCAGTTGCCCGACGCTTCGTCCTCCAGTGACATCTGTACCTACTGAGCTGCTAATCCCGCATTCGATCCCCAGAGTGTCCTGCTGAGGCGACTGTTCTTCATCAATTGGGACAAGACCAAATGCGTTTCTGTCGGATTCAAACCCGCTCGCGACTATCAACCTCTGGTGGAATTCGCTACCATACGAAGTCGTGGATCAAAATCCACCATTCTCACAGACGAGCAGGTCTACACGCTGGCGAAGTTTCCACCCAAGATGCACGATTCTATGTGCAAGGGTGGAGGACCCAGTCATGAGGTGCGAAAGCGGTAACTTTCGGTTAAATACGTGAGGAGCCGCCGCGGGTTAGCTACAATGTATCTGGGCACTTAGTACATATGTGTGACGACACTGAACCTGCACTATCTTACGCGAATGTTTCATGTCGTGCAGCAACAATTGCGCGATTATATACTTGCTTTGTCTGACCTGTTGTCGTATGTGACGATCCACTTAACTTCAGTTGTGTATGTGAAACCGATACCTAATGCCAGTAAACGCATAGATTACCATCACCTGTATGAGGAACTCATAACATTTGTGTGAAAATGTAATTAATTTTAAATCTATGTGTCGCTACCGCAAGTCTCTGTTTTGAATAAACGTCATCTAGCTGAATGTTGTGTTGTCGTATGTAGAACCGCTGACTCTTGTCAGTTAATTCGTAGACCACCCTCACTTCTATGAGGAGAAACTAGTAGCATTTGTTTGAACACATAATTAATAGTGTATCTATGTATTATTACTGCTTTTCTCTATTTTGAATACACACAATCTAGCTGAATGTGGTGTATTCATTTTGTGCTGTACCGCCTTCCAACACGCCCTATTGGTTTTCTACGTGAAAGGTAAGGATCATTGCACTAACCTGTGTTTCTTCTTCCCGTACGTGAACGCTGTCGACACCCCAACATCTCTGCCAAGGGCAATCACAGCCTGTAAGAACAAATACTAGTTCATTACAACCCTTTGCTATCGGTGTTATTGAAACGGTCAAGGAAAATATGCTGCTACGTGAAGCTAGAAATGAACTGGTAAAAGGCTCTTACGTTTATTCGGAGGAGTAGGAGGGCACGATATGTTCTTCCCCAGCACCGTCGTCTTGCAGGACGTCACTTCACTAAACAACGGCCAGGTTACAGCAGTACGGATGCACCAACCTAGGTGAAATCTTCTCCAGATGCCACACCCGTCCTCAAAGGTTCTCACAAAGGCCACGTTTTCCATAAATCCATTTCACTACATTAATACTGATCAGTTGTTTAGCATAAGACAATAGTTGCGTATTAAAAGATAGCGAAAGGCCCTCGCCCAAGAGCAAGATGTCACGCCCTTCCTTCTTCTTCTTCACGGCTTCGAGATGCAGCTAGCGCAGACAGCAATGCTATGGGGTCCTATAACGCAGCGTCTTATACAGAACCGATATGTTCACGACGTCTAATCACTATTTCTCAGGATATAGACTTAAAGACATTTGACTCACATGTTTTAGGGCTTTCATACATGCAATAACCGACCTCTGTACATGGACATATAAGACTACCCACTCACAGCGTTCGGTACTTCCCCGAAATTATAATGGCTGCTTGGGTACCTTGCAGCGATGGCGCTTTTTTTAACAAGTCCCGCTAGTGAGCGCGTGATAAAATGCACTTGCATCGTCTCCCGGTTAACGTGGCGTTACGGATCTCACGTGCGTGCCGGATGGCGCAAGATCAGCGTCTTTTGGCATGCGGGACACAAGGGTAACCAGCGTTTGGACACTTCACTGCACCCTCGACGACATGACACCTTGACCATTTCCATTTCCCTCCTCCTTTTTTCGGATTTCAGCCCCGGGGCAATAGCCCTTTTCGAATTTCGGGGACCCACTAACTGGCGATCGGGAAAAACACACCTAAGATCACGAAGGTCATTTGAAAAGAAGTGTAGGGCTTAGGTGGGGCACGGCGGAATTCCTCAACTATATACCTTCAATTAATCCTTATTTCAATCTTGCTCTCACTGAATTCGTTCAGCTTCACCCATCCTCACGGAGGCACACGGCCCCCTACGTTATGCAGCTTCACCCATCCTCACGGAGGCACACGGCCCCCTACGTTATGTTAAGTACACTTACAACGATTTTGCACTTACTACATTCGCTCACGAAGGTTAATCCAACTGGAGCCTAGGGCGTAGATGGGTCAATGCGGAATTCCGCCGTTCAGATTCAGATATCCTTACAGAGGCACGCCACTTATACCGATTTTGTCTTCACTAATTCGACTCACGAGGGTCAAACCTAACGGAGCCTTGGGCGTAGGGGGGCAAAGCGGGATTACTCCACTCCACTACCTTCAATCATCTGGGAACAACAATTATAATTACCATCAAAATCTTTCTGAACATTTCGTGTTCCTGCTTTTCTTGAATTTCAGCCCGGGGCTATTGCTCCTTTTCGAATAACGGGGCCCATGGTACACCCATTTATTAATTTTGGGACCCGGGGTTTTGCCCATGGACGGGTCAGACTTGACCGGTTATTACTTACCCCATTCATAACAAATTAACCAATTCCACCCATATTACCCAATCTACCCAAATTACCCCATTCCACCCATATTATCCATTCCACCCAAATTACATCATACCACCCAAATTACCACATTCCAAGAAAATTAACCCTATTCCAACCATATTACCATATTCCACAAAAATTACACCATTCGGCCCAAATTACCCCATTCCAAACATATTACACCATTTCACCAAATTTACCCAATTCCACCCAAATTGCACTAGTCCACCGACATTACCTCATTATATTCAAATTACCCTATTCCACCCAAATTACACCATTTTACCCTAATTACCCAACTCCACCCATATTAAACCATTCCACCCACAATACCCCATTCCACTCAAATTACCCCCTTCCAACCACATTACCCCTTTCCACAAAATTACCCCATTCCAAACAAGTTCATCCATTCCACCCAAATTACACCACTCCACACAAATTACACCATTCCACCCATATTTTCCCATTCCACACAAATTACCACATTTCACCCCAATTAACCCATTCCAACTCTATTGCCCCATTCCATCCAAAATTACAAGATTCACCCAAATAATCCCATTCCACCCAAATTAACCCATTCCACCCATATTACACCATTCCACCCAAATTACCCTATTCCAGACAAATTAACCCATTCCACTCAAATTACAACATTCCACCCAAATTAACCCATTCCATCCAAATTACCCATTGCACCCACTTTACACCATTCCACCCAAATTACACCATCCAACCAAATAACACATTTCCACCCAAATTACGGCATTCGATCCATATCACCATATTCCACCAAAATTAAACTATTCCACCCATAATACCTAACACCACACATATTACCCCATTTCACCCAAATTAGCCCATTCCAACCATATTGCCCCATTTCACCCACATTTACTACAATCCACCCATATTACCCACTTCCACCAAAATTACTCCATTCCAAACAAATTAAGCATTACACCCTAATTAAACCATTCCACCCAAATTACGACCATTAAACCCATTTTACCCATTCTAACCAAATTAATCTTATCCACACAAATTACCGCATTCCACGCATATTACCTCATTCCACCCAAATTACTCGAAAACACTCAAATTAACCCATTGCAACCAAATTATCCCATTCCACCAAAATTACCCCATTCAACCTAAATTACCCCATTCCACCCAAATTACCGCATTAAACCCAACATACCCCATTCCACCCATATTACCCCATTCCACTCAAATTATCCATTAACACAAATAATACACCTTTCCATCCAAATTAACATATTCCACCCACATTAACCCCATTCATCCAAATTACCCCACTCCATCCAAATTAACCCATTCCACCCATATTATCACATTCCAAGCAAATTACCACATTCAATTCAAATTTTCCCATTCCAACCATATTACGCCACACAAATTAAACCATTCCTCCCATATAACTGCATGTCAACCAAATTAACCAAAATCACCCATAATACTCCATTCCACCCAAATTAACCCACACACCCAAATTACCACATTCCACCCAAATTACCCCAATCCACCAAAATCACCCCATTCCACCCATATAATCCCTTTCAACCCAAATTGCTACATTCCACCCAAATTATGCCATTCCAACCACATTACACAATTCCACCCAAATTACCACAATATCACGCAAGCTACACCATTCCACCCATATTACAACTTTCCACGAAAATTACCCCAATCCACCCAAAATTACCCCATTCCACCCAAATAAACCCACTCCACTCAAATTACCGCATTCACCCAAATTACCCCATTTTACTCAAATTAGGCCATTCCACTAAAATTACCCCATTCCAAACAAATTAAACCATTCCACACAAACTATACCATTTCACTCAAATTACCCCAACCACCCAAAATACCATTCCACCCATATTCCCCATTAAACACAAATTAGCCCATTCCACTCAAATTTAACCATTCCACCCATATTACTAGATTCCACCATATTAAACCATTCCACCCAAATTATCCCATTCCACCCATTTACCCCAATCCACCCAACTTACACGAAACCACACAAATTACCCCATTACACCCATATTACCACATTCCACATAAAATAACCAATGCCACCAAAATTAACACAATCAACCGAAATTACACCATTCCGCCCATATTACCTGAATCCATCCAAATTATACAATTCCACACAAATTACCAAATTCCACCCATATTATAACATTCCACCCAAATTACCCGATTCCAGCCAAATTTCCGATTCCACACAAAATACTCCATTCCACACAAATTAATCCATTCCACTCACATTACCCCATTCAACCCAAATTACTCCATTCCACACAAATTACCCATTCCAACAATATTACCCCATTCCACGCAAATTACCCCCATTCCAACAAAATTACACCATTACAACCATAATATTCAATTCCACAAAAATTTACCCCATTGCATCCAAATTAACCCATTCGACACAAATTACCCATTCGACACAAATTACCCATTCTACCCAAATTACCATAATCCACCCAAATTACCCAATTCCACACAAATTACCCGAAACAAGCCAAATTACACCATTCCACCCATATTACATCATTTCATTCAAAGTAATCCATTCCATTCATACAACCCCATTTCACCCGATTTACCCCTTTCCATCCAATTTACCCCATTCCACCAATATTACACCTTTCCACCCAAATTACCCTATTCCAACCAAATTTCCCCATTCCAAACAAACTACCCCATTCCACCCACAATACCCCATTCCACCCATATTACCTCATTCCACACAAATTTCCCCATTCCAACCATATTACCAAATTCAACGCAAATTACCCAATTCCATACAAACAACCCCATTACACCAAACTTACCTGTTTCCAACAAAATTACCTCATTCCAACCATATTACCCCATTCTACCCAAATAAATCCATTTCACCAAAATTACTCCATTCCACTCAAAAAACCCCATTCAACCCGAAATACCCCATTCCACCCAAATTACCCCATTCCACCCTAATTAACAATTCTCCCAAATTACCCCTTCCATACATATTACCTCATTCCACACAAAATTACCCGGATCACCCAAATTACACCATTCGAACCATTTCACTCCATTCCATCCAAATTATCCCATTCCATCCAAATTATCCCATTCCACACAAATTAAGCCCATTCCAAACAAATTGCTCTATTCCACGAAAATTACATCATTCCACCCAAATTACACCATTGAACCAAAATTTACCATTCCAACCAAACCCAACAATTCCATCCATATTACACCAACCCAACCAAATTAACCCATTCCACCCAAAATAAACCATTCCACCCATATTACTCCTTTCCACCCAAAATATATCTTGTAACAGATATTACTCCATTTCATCCACATTAACACATTCTCGCCAAATTACCACATTCCAACCAAATTTCCCCATTCCACACATATTATCCCACTCCACCCAAATTATCCCATTCCACCCATATTACTCCATTCCACCCAAATTACCCCATTCCATCCATATTATAACATTCCACACATATTACAACAAAGTAACTAAATTACCCCCATTCTACACATATTTCCCCATTCCACCCATTTTACACAATTCCAACCAAATTACCCCATTCCACCCAAATTACCCCACTTAAACCAAATTAACCCTTTCCAAACATATTACCACATAACACCAAATCAAACCTTAGTACCAATATTACAACGTTCCACCCAAATTACCCCATTCCACACAAATTATCATATTCCTCCCATTTTACACAAATCCACCAAAATTACCTCACTCCACATATATTACCACATTCCACCAAAATTACCCCATTCCACACAAAAACACCCTTCCACCCAAATTACAACATTCCACACATATTACGCCATTCCACACAAATTACCCCTTTCCTCCAATATTAAACCATTCCACACAAATTAACGAAACTCACAAACATTACACCATTCCGCCCAAATTACCACATTCCCTTCATATACCCCCACTACAAACAAAATAACCCTACAAATTATATCACACCATTCAACACAAATAACCCCATTCCACCCAAATTACACCATTCCACACAAATAACCCCACTCCAAAAAAAACCACATTCCACCCAAATTTCACCATTCCACGCATATTACCCCACTCAAGACAAATTACCCCACATCTCCCATATTAACCCATTCCACACAATTTACACCATTCCACCCATATTACCGCATTCCAAACATTTATCCATTCCAAACATTTACCCATTCCAACCAAATTACCCCCATTCCACCCAAATGACACCACTCCACCCACATTACCCATTTCACTCAAATTACCCAATTCCACCCAAATTACCTCATTCCACCGAAATTACCCCATTACACACAAAAACCCACTTCCACCCAAATTACACCGTTGTACACATATTACCACATTCAACCCAAATTAACCACATTCCACCCAAATTACACCATTGTTCTCATTTTACCCCATTCCACCAAAATTTCCACATTACACCCATACTACCCCATCCACACATTCCACCCAATTTACCACATTCAACCCAAATTACCCCATTCCACACAAAATACGTCATTCCACCAAATTACACCATTCCTCCCACATTACCCCCTTCCACCCAAATTACACCATTACACCCATATTACCCCACTCCACCCACACTCCCTCATTCCAACCATACTACCCCATTCCACCCATATTACAAAATTCCACCCAAACTAACACATTCCACAAGCAATTACACCATTCCACACAAATTAAACCATCATACCCAAATTACGCCATTCTACCCATATTAACCCATTGAACCCAAATTACCCCATCCTTCCATATTACCCCATTCCACCAAAATTACCCCATTCCACCCAAATCACCCCATTCTACACAAATTACCGCATTCTACCCAAATTACCCCATTCTACACAAATTACACCATTACACAAATATTACCCCATTTCACCCAAATTACCCCATTTCACCCAAATTATCCCATTCAACCCATCTTACCCCATTTCACCCAAATTTCCTCATTCGACCCCATATTACCACATTCCTTCCAAAAACTCCATTCCACCCATATTAACACATTCCATCCAAATTACTCCATTCCATCCATATTAACCCATTCCACCTACAGTACTCCATTCAACCTCAATTACTCCATTCCACCCATATTACCCCATTCCAACCATATTACCCCCATTCAACACAAATTATCCCATTCCACCCAAATTAACCCATTGACCCATACACCACATTCCACGCAAATCACACCAATCCATTCAAATTACCCCATTCCAACCAAATTAACCCTTTCCACACAAAACCGCATTTCACCCAAATTACCCCATTCCTCCCATATTAACTCATTCCACTCAAATTACATTCATTCCACCCAAATTACCCCATTCTACACTAATTTCTCCCTTCCACCCACATTGTCCCATTCCATCAAAATAACCCCAATCCACCCATATTACCCATTCCACCAAAATTACCCCATTCCACTCATATTACCCTATTCTACCCAAATTAGCCCATTCCACCCATATTACCCCACTTCACCCAAATTAACTCATTCCATAAAAATTACACCATTCATCCCAATATACCCCATTCCATCCATATTAGCCCATTCCACCCACATTACCCCATTCCACCTATATTACCCCATTCAACCAAAATTACCCCATTCTAACAGATTTATCCCATTCCACACAAATTACTCCATACCTCCCATATTACTCCATTAAACTCAGATTACCCCATACCACCCATATTACCCCATTCCACCCAAATTACCTGATTCCACACAAAACCCCATTCCACCCAAATTATTTCATTTCACCCATATTACACCATTCCACCCAAATTACCCCATTTGTCTCATATTACGTCATTCCACACAAAATAAACTACTCCATCCATACTACCCCATTCCACTCGTATTACCCCATTCCAAACAAATTAAACCTTTCCACCCATATTGCCCCATTCCATTCATATTACCCTTTCCACACCAATTACACCATTCCACCCATATTACACCATTGAACCCAAATTACCCCATTCCCCTATATTACCCTATTCCACCCAAATTACCTCATTTCACACATATTACCCCATTCCTTCAAAAATTACCCCATTCCACACAAAATACACCATTCCATCCAAATTACCCAAATCCACATATAACCCCATTCCACCCAAATTACCCCATTCCACCCATATTACCCCATTGTACCCAAATTAACCCAACATGCCATACTAACCCATTCTACCCAAAATTCCACCATTCCTCCCATATTACCCCACTCAACCCATATTACTCCATTCTACTCAAGATACCCCACTCCACCCATATTACACCATTTCACACAAATTACACCATTCGACCAATTTACCCCATTACACCCAAATTACCCCTATCCACCCACATTACCCCAATCCACCCAAATTACTCCATTCCACACATATTACCACATTTCACCCAAATTACCCCATTCCACCCAAATTTCCCCCATTCAAACCAAATTACCCCCATTACACCCAAATTACCCCATTCCACCCACATTACCCCAATTCCACCCAAATTACCCCATTTCACTCAAAGTACCCCATTCCATCCACATTACCCCATTCCACCGAAATTACACCATTCCACCCATATTACCCAATTCCACCCAAATTACCCAATACCACTCAATTTACCCAATTCCACCCAAATTACCCCATTCCACCCAAATTAACCCATTCCGCCCGAAATGCACCATTCCACCCTTATTACTCCCATTGCACCCAAATTACTTCAGTCCACCCAAATTACCCCTTTCAAACCATATTACCCCATTCCACCCAAATTACCCTATTCCATCCATATAACCACATTTTACCCAATTTACCCCCATTCCACCCAAATTAGCCATTCCACACATATTGCCCCTTTCCACACAAATTACCCCATTCCAACCATATTAACTCATTCCACCCAAATTACCCCATTCCACACAAGACCCCTTTCAACCTAAATTACCCCAATCTACCCTAATTAATCCATTCCACCCATATTTCCACATTCCACCCATTTTACACCATTCCACCCATATTACCCAATTCCACCCATATTACACCATTCCACCCAAATTACCCCATTCCACCCATATTACCCCATTCCGCACATATTACCCATTCCACCCATATTACACATTCCAACAAAATTACCCCATCCCCCCTATATTGCTCCATTCCACCCAAATTACCGCATTCCACCCATATTACGCCATTCAATCCAAATTACCCCTTTTCCCCGTATTACCCCATTCCACCCAAATTACCGCATTCCACCCAAATTACCCCATTCCACCCAAATTACCCCATTCCACCCATATTACCTCCATTCCACCCAAATTACCCCCATTCCACCCAAATTACCCCATTCCACCCATATTACCCCATTCCACCCAAATTACCCCATTCCACCAAAATTACCCCCATTCCACCCAAATTACCGCATCCACTTTAGTCTCCTCTCCTTCCGTAAGCAATAAGACTTAAAATTAAGATGCTGACATTGTTTACGGAGTTCCCATTTGAACAAGCTCAGACGAAGAGTTGTGCGTTCTTCTGTGTCATTGCGTAGCATGTAGTGTTAATCTGTTCCAGACGTTTCAGGAATAACTATCTGTCCCATACTCGGGTTTCAGGAATTCAAATCGATTTGGAATCTCGAAGCCTGAGGACAGGAACGATTGATGTCCCGAATCGTCGGTAAGAAATTGCCACTGTTCGCTGAGTAATAACCCATAAGAACGCGGTTCACATCTACTTCGCGGCGGAGGCCTGAAATCACGTAAGGTTTTTATGAAGGGACTCTATGGGATCTAACTGAGGACCAGTGACATGCACACCGCAATCTATTGGCGTCTCTACCTGACGTCAACTTGGCGGTGGGTCAGGATGGCTTCTTGTCGGATATACCTGTAAACTGTTTAAATATCTTTGTAAATAACCAAATTGACGGACAATTCTTTTTCATGTACGTGTTATGTTTATTTCTGTTCTCTACATAATTCGGGCAGCCAATTGTCCATCATCAGGAGAATTATTGTATCCATACGACATCTGTTGTATATGTGTAGATGACCGTCTGGTATGCAGGAGCATATGCTCCTTCATACCAGACGGTCATCTACACAGAGTGACATAAACCAGGTTTCGCATTGATACAATAAACTCTCCTGATGATGGACACATGGCTGCCCGAAATATGTAGAGAATATAAATAAATATTCATGAAAAATTGTGCGTCAAGTTGGTTATTTACAAATATCATATCGGGATGCATGGTCAACAAAACACAAAATTGTTAAAATATCCCTTATCAAGTGGCGTTCCTAGTTTCTGGCTCTCAGGGCGAATAGTTTCGTAATCACACCAGTCTAGTGATATTATTTTGATTATTATTGTTGTTGTTGTTGTTGACACAGAAGCTCCGTTATTCGTCTGGATGGACATTACAGTTAAATGCTGAAAATATGAAACATATGTCGATGTCTCGCGAATTTAATGTCGGGCAAAATAATATCATCAACATAGGCACTAAATCCTTTGATACTGTGGCAAATTCCAGTTATTTGGACATAACTGGAACAGATCGAAATTCCATTCAGGAGAAACCTAAAAACAAATTGAAGTCAGGAAATGTCTCCTACCATTCGGTCCAATGCCCTCTGCCTTCCTGAAGTCAGGAAATGTCTCCTACCATTCGGTCCAATGCCCTCTGCCTTCCTGAAGTCAGGAAATGTCTCCTACCATTCGGTCCAATGCCCTATGCCTTCCCGTTTGCAATCCAAGAACACAGAGATTGAAATATATATAGAAGAAAATTAATTTTGCTTCTTATTTGATATGGGTGTGAAACATGGCCTCTCGCCTTGAGAGAAAACACAGGCGTACGTCGATGGAGAACAGGGTGCAACGAAAGATATTTGGGTCTAAGAGGGACGAGGTAACAAGTAACTTGAGCAGACTGTACAGAGAGGGCAATCATGACCTGTATTTCTCGCAAAATATTTTCGAGCAATCAAATCAAGGAGAATGAAGTAGGCAGGGTATGTAGAGCGTATGGCGAAAGGAGGGGTGCATAGAGTGTTTTGGTGGGCAAATATGAAAGAAAGAGTGCACTTGCAAGGCCGAGACACAGAAGGTGTTATAACACTAAAAGAGTTTGAGGCGGCCTGGACTGGAGTATCTGGCTGAGAATGGTGGAGAGAGGCGGGCCGTCTTTAGCGTGGTTATGACGCTTTGGGTTACGTAAAATACGGGGAGTTTATTGACTGGGGTATTAGCTTCTAAAGGAGGTCACGATTTGTAAAGTTAGTTAGTCAGTTGGTTGGTTGGTTGGTTGGTTGGATGTTTGGTTGGTTGGTTGGTTGTTTGGCTGGTTGGTTGGTTGGTTGGTTGGTTGGATGGTTGGTTGGTTGTTTGG
>Ga0123352_10006942_pt1 | contig 17425 bp, 15 predicted proteins | sample TergutLab28metaG_FD_89700 | JGI IMG/M metagenome (GOLD analysis project Ga0123352, IMG submission 89700) | Labiotermes labralis P1 segment gut microbial communities from Petit-Saut dam, French Guiana - Lab288 P1 | ecosystem: Host-associated > Arthropoda: Insects > Digestive system > Gut ... | reverse complement strand
CTAACTGGTTTGCAGCTAGTCAAGAAATTCCCCGCATTTCACGGAACCCGAAGGTTCATTACCGCACTCACAAGCATCCGCCAACTGTCTCTATCCTGGGCCAGCCCAATCCAGTCCATATACCCACTTCCCACCTCCTGGAGATCCGTCCTAATATTATCCACCCATCTACGCCTAGGTCTCCCCAGTGGTTCCTTCCATCCGGTTTCCCCACCAAGACCCTATATACCCCTCTCTGCTCACCCATATGCGCCACATGCCCAGCCCATCTCATTCTTCTCGATTTTATCACCCGCGCAATATAGGGTGAGGAGTACAAATCATTTAGCTCATCAGAGCAAAAGTTCGTTGTTAGGAGTGGCTGCATGGGCTTGAAAAATTGTTACTGCAGCGAGTAACTTCTGTAGCCACTTTTTTTTTTTAAATCTTATTTTGTTGTGTTGATTGTGGGCATTCTTTATGGCTGTTACAGGGAATGAAGTTAATAAATTGCGTTTGTCCAGGGATGCCGATGGCAACTCCCTGGGGCTAGCTTATGTAACGTTTGCAGCCTCCATGACTAACCATGAGGTCATTAAACAGCCGGGGGAAGAACTGATATGTTGGTAAGTAATACTGCATGTGGAACAGACAGACTGTGTATCCTGAAACCCCATACCTGCTACAGTACTGTCCTACATCTCTCTGTTTTGTAGTAAATCAGTGTATGAATTTGCTCTAGAAGAATCCATCCTGGAGAAAATTCATATTTTGCAAAGGGTGTGAGTTATTTGCAAGCTAGGGTGCACCTTGTAATACAGATTGCACTAAAGTCATCTTAGAAGAAGGGATTTACAATACTTGGGACAAAAAATAATGTACTTTAATACTTTTGTAGGCAGTAGGTCCTTACCCTGTCAAAACTTTTTAATTTTTGTACAAATTTTTTTCTGGATGTGTATAACAAATTTTGAGGTGAGGCAGCCTGAAATGCCCATTTATTGTTTTCCTGTTGATGTGCATATCGGTGTAGATACGCACGCCCTCTTCCGTATTGTTTTAATGTAAAAAAAATTCTTCTCTAACAAGATCTTCAAGAAATTCCAGTTGATAACTGTTGGAGGTATCATCCTTCGATATCAGTAATGTGTACTCCAGTGTACCAACAAATTAATTAAAACGAATAGTAAAAGAAATCCTAAACGTCATCATTTTTAGTGCAAGACCTAGTAGTGAAATACTGAATTTGAAACAATTTTAAACAAAACTATTGTAATTTCAGTGACAGATACTGTTTACAGGAGGCGGGCCTTGCCATGGGCACACCATCATCATCCATCCTTTCCAAATTTTACCTCCAGTTTAACAGAATGGATGATGTACTAAACATGTACAACGGTTTCCGGGCCCCTTGGAGGACATGGAGTGGTACTTCTTGCGGCTCAATTGGCTGAACCAGGGTCTTGACACTGGGCACAGGAGAGTGTATGAGCGCATGGAGGAACCCAACAGGATTTGCCTTGTGCTCAATATTGACACAGCTTCCATCGCCGCACTGGAGAGGATGGGGGTACACACCCTTCAGTGGAGTAGGATAGGCCGTCTTCTCCCTTCTGGGTACTAAGCCAGAGGGTAAGAAATAAGAAGAGAAAGAAGAGGAGGAGGCCAAGCAGGTTATGGTGAGTACCATTTCATTCATGCAGGCCAACCTGCAGCATAGCATTGCTGCTTCTAGAATAATTACCAGAACAGTAAGCGTTAAAGGAATAGACATGGCACTGGTACAGGAACCAAGGGATAGCGAGGACTGTATCAGGGGCTTAAATATTCCAGGATATACCCTGTACTGTGGGAAGAACGGATAGACCTAGGGCTTGTATCCTTGCGAGGGACGTGAACATACGAGTTCTGCCAGGATTCTCTTGTGGGGATCTAGTAGCAGTCGTAGTAAAGTATATTGAGGATGGGGCAGAAAGATGGTTGGTTGGTTGGTTGGTTCTGCTTATCTGCCATATGATTGTGAGGATCCTCCCCCCTCCGGTCAAAGGAATTTGAGGAACTCGTGCGATATTGTGAGACTGAAAATCTGTATCCAGTCATAGGGTGCGACTCCATTGCACATTATACTGCGTGGGGTAGCACCAACTGCAATGACAGAGGGGAGGCCGTGGTGGAATTTCTTAATTCTTCGAATCTGGAGATTCTTAATCAGGGCAATGAGTCAACCTTTTGTAGTGGTTATAGGCAAGAGGTGATTGATATTACCCTGGGGTCGTTTGGACTTAGAAAGCATTTCAGGTTGGGAGGTTTCTTTAGAGCCCTCTCTGTCAGACCACAGACACATAATGTTCACTGTGTGGGGCTCCATGCCAATACCCCCTGATCAGGAACCTTAGGGGCACCAATTGTGGATCCTTTCGAGGGGGCCTGAAGGAGAAAGTGGAGAGGGGCCCCGAGATGAGCATGAAAGATGCGGCTGGTTTAGGGCTTGCAGTTCACTGGGTTCAGCAGGCCCTTATCTCAGCCTATGAGGATAACTGTCCTCTTAGACTCGTAAAAAAAAGGTAGAAGTCTCTGAGGTGGACATCAGAAATTGAGTCCATCAGAAGAGAGGTGAGATGACTAAGACGTGCTGGGCTGAAAACATACCACATAGTTGGGAACTCTATGGAGAGGCTTAGCGGACATATAGAAAGGGGGTACAAAAGGCTTCCAAAGAGACTCGGAGGACCTCCTGTAGCTCTGTAAATGACCTACCTAGGGCAGCCAGGTTACACAGGGCTCTATCTAGGGGCCCTAAAATCAGGCTGGGATCCTTGGTGGTTCCTGGAGGGCATACGCAATCCAAATAGGAAACCTTGGATTTCTTGCTTGTCACTCACTTCCCCAACTCAATTGTCATGGAGGGGGGGAGCAGTACCTGCAGCTGCCTGCTGTACCAAACATTTGGACTGGCTTGTGGCCATGAAGATTGTCACTCATCGGAGAGTGGGGTGGGCGATTGATTCATTCGCCCCATATGAAAGTTCAGGTAGGGTTGGGATATTCCCGGCACTGCTGCAAGAGGGACGGGAGGTTCTTATCCCTTACCTGGTCAAGATTTTTTGTGCCTGCCTGGCTACTGTATATGTTCCGGCTATATGGCGCCAGGTCAAGGTTGTGTTTACACCTAAGACCCGTAGGAACTCCTGTTGTGGGCCTAGGGACTTTAGACATATCATTCTCACAACGTTCTTGCTTAAGACCATGGAGAGATTGGTGGATAGATTTCTAAGGGATGAAATTCTGGCACTTGAGCCACTTCATCCCATCCAACATGCATACCCAGGCTGGTAAGTCTGTGGAAACGGCTCATCATCAGCTAGTGGTTCAGGTTGAGAAGGCTCTTAACCATCAAGAAATAGCCTCAGGCATCTTTCTTCATATAGAGGGGGTGTTTAATAATACCTCTTATGACTGATGTGTGCAGCACAGGCTAAACATGGAGTAGATCACACCATCATGATGGATTAGAGCCATCCTGGAGGGTCGGCTGGCCACGGCGACCCTTTGTGGGTTTTCCAGGATTGTCGAGGTGCCTAGAGTCTGCCCACAGGGAGTGGTTTTGTCTCCTCTCCCACAACAACCCTTGGTGGATTTTCCAGGATCGTCGAGGTGTCTAGAGGCTGCCCACAGGGAGGGGTTTTGTCTCCTCTTCTATGGTTCCTTGTTAATGAACTCTTAGCAGGGCTCGAGGGAGGTGTTTATACTGATGACATTTGTCTTCTAGTGGTGGGGAAATTCCCAAATACAGTATCAGGGCTTATACAATTGGCCCTTAATACTGTAGAAGCCTGGTGTAATGAGCTCGGTCTGTCGGTTAATCCGGACAAAACTGGGCTTGTTGCATTCACAAGAATAAGGAAACTCCTGGGGTTCTTTGAACCACAGTTATTTGGGATGGCCATGCGTTGCTCTGTGTCAGTCAAGTATCTGGGACAGATCCTGGACTCACGGCTGACCTGGAAGAAACATGTGGATGCTAATGTAAGGAAGGCTTAAAACTTATTGTGGGCCTGCAGGAGGGCCTATGGTGCGGTGTGGGGCCTGAGACCCAGGGTGGGACGTTGGCTCTATGTGTCTATCATTATGCCATCCGTCACGCATCCGTGGTACGGTGGCCTGGTTGTGAGATGGCCAGTGCCAAAACAAAAAAAAACCTTGGCGATACTCATAGACAGGCTTGAGAACTAATCTCGGGACCCCGTCTGAGTGCCAAGGCTAGGTTTCTGTCCTTTAATAGGACTCAATCCAGGACTGTTACTGGCCTTTTCACTGGACATAACACCCTGAGGAGACATCTTCACCTACTAGGGCTGCTGGACAGTCCACTGTGTAGGAGGTGTGGAGTAGAGGAAGAAACCTCGGCCCACATTCTTTATGAATGTGAAGCTTTGGCCTCACTCAGACATGGATATCTGGGCTCCTCCTCGGAGCCAAAGGACATTAAGAGCATAAGTCTGCGACCATCTGGAAATTTAGTAAAGCAGTGGGGCTCACATAAATTGATATGGTGCACAAAGGGCCTGTTAGTTAAGTCCTAGTTGCATTGGGCCCGCAAGGGCTGGAACCGAATTCTAATCAATCAGACGTGTACACATTATCCACAGACATCAGTTATGTGTTATCCAACCAATATGTCGCTCATTAGCGACAACAGTGTCACAACTCAAAATCTGTGATTTTTCAGGAGGAACTATTAAAGGTTTTGAAGTTCTATAATTTTCTATGAGTGCAACGACGACGCAACTGCTCTCCAGTGGCGAGTTTTGTGAACTGTGTTATGACACTAAACCTGTTAAAAAGTGCTTCTGCAAACGTTTCTTTCTATACCAATAACTCAAAAATGCCAAAATATTGAGTTGTGACTCTCTTGTCACAAATGCACTGGATGAAATAAAATAAATGACAAGTACAAAATTCCAACATGTTTGGGCACCAGGGTGCCATCCTCAAGGAGTCTACTAGAACAGAGGAATACAAGCCCACACGCTATTCCATGTATTGTATCGCCCTAACTGGATTGATTAAGACATTAAAAACTGAACAATAAATAAAGCTGACAAGCATAAAATTGCAATGCTGTGACATCACATCTGTGTGACAGGAGCCGCTTCACATACAAGCTCACAGCTGTTCACATTCTACACCACCCAACGTGATACACTTCACATGCTGCAACTGGGTGAGAGCCCTTTGGATCACATACATAAATACAGATGTTTGTATGCACTGCATAGATGCATCATCCCCATTGTGTTTTATGCAAATTAGGAGGGAGTGGGTACGTCGAAACACAACTGTCTTTGTATCCTATTTATTAGGCTGACGACATATTTCGGCCACTGTGGGCCATCTTGAGGTCACAAAAAAAATAAGATACAAAAACAGTTGTGTTTTGATGTATCCCCCCCCCTCCTAATTTGTACGCACGTTCCAGGCAGAATTTAAATGACTGCGAGCTTGTACTTGAGGCATCTCATAATCACACAGTTTTAATGTCTCAAAATTGTATTCTTATGCTTGCCATATGCCCAGTCTATGCCACTCAGCTTCCAGTTGTAATGTAACTTATACCGCCTGCTAACATACAGGTCACCGATATCTGGACCGGGTCAGTTCAGATAATGTGTGGTCAAAGTTAATGTTCGTGTACAACACCCATGTATCTAAAAGCAAATAAGAACTAACGGCGGATGCAGCTTATGATTAATGTGCAAATATATTGCACCTGAACACTGTAAATAAGATCAGACAACCGTGACGGCTTATGTCTGATACAATACACCTACTCCATGCGGCAGAGTCCTTCTTGAGAAGCTAATCGGTTATCAGTCAGTCAAGAAATTCCCCACATTTTATAGAACTCGAAGGTTCGTTACCACATTTACAAGTGCCCGCAACCTATCCCTATCCTAAGCCAGCTCAATCCATTCCTTCCCCTCATCCCACTTCCTGAAGACCCATACTAACATTATCCTCCATCTATGCCTGTGTCTTCCAAGTGGTCTTTCTCTCTCAGGTTTCCCCACGAAAACCCTGTATGCACCTCTTCTCTCCCCATACATGCTACATGCCCACCCATCTTGTCCTCGATTTCATTCCCTTAGGCACGAATATTGGTTTGTTGTGCAACAAATCACACCAGAACATGGTAAGAAGAAATGAGGTTCCTTTTATTTCATAGCTTCTCCATAATCAGGCAGATGTTGAGCATCTGCGGAGTTAATGCTTCCGTGTTTGAAGGCCCAGTAGGCTTTGTTTATATCTGATTTTAAACTCCTTTATATGTCTGTGATAAATGTTTCACAGTCGTTAGCCATCATTCTCCATGGATATGTAACAGTGTTGCTTTAAGTAAACCAAAGTGGGGAAATATAATGCCATTTAGTTGTCTGTACTCATCTGTCTACTCATTAACCCCTCAGTATTGGTTTAAACTTTCCTATGTTCCTGTGAATCAAGCATCATGAAGCACTGCTTGCCACAAAATTGTTAACAAAATGTTCTGTCTGCACAGGAGGCGATTAAGTAAGAAATGATGGCGGATGTTCGTCTACAATAAAAAATGCCGCCCCTCACGGATGGCCTTCGTCGAAATGGAGGTAGAAGACGGTGTAAAATACTTAGCAGAGTCTTGAGTTAAGGACCCAAACCAGGGAAACTGTGATTGTCAGTCTTGTGTTTTGAACATGTAAGTTCGTTGTTCTTGGACAGTTCTATCATCTGAGCAGGTATGGGCATTGGCTTTTGTTCTTGTGTATGGTGACATCATTGTTGGTGTCCATTGGAATAACGGCAAGAACTGTGGCAGTGCTAACCAAAACACAACTGGCACTGCAAAATAACACAACAAAGTGTGACTGCCACTATTTGTGAGTTGTGTTTAGGCTTACAGCACTGGTGAATCCTCCAGGGTATCTGGCTCAGTGGCGCTAAACTCTTGAAACAGAGGAAATGACTTCTTGTCTGTAGTAAGGAAAATAGAATTCGTTAGCCTTTCTTTCGAAAATTATTATCGCTTATGTACATCTTGTGCAACTGATTGCGAAAAGCTGTGAAAGTGTAGTATTGGCCACTAAACGTACTGATTAAGGTATGTGACATGCAGTGGGTAGTTTGCAGTGTTAGCCACAACGAGCCTTTAATTGTAAATACGATGATATAACAGCCATCCTTCATGTTGCATGTCTAAAAGTCGAGATAGTTAAAGAATAAAGCAATACAAGGTACAGGAAGGTTCACACTTTACCCACTGGATAAGTCACAATGCTGAAACATTTATTAGATGCACACTTCCCCCCCCCAGCTGATCTTCTGGATTGTTGTGACATGTGATTGGTAATTGCTTTCCGAAGTTTCAGAGGAATATCTTGCATTCATCGTCAGGATTATGAGTCTCTGAACTGAATGATAAATCCTGCTGGAGGAAGGTTGCACATTTCTTCGGAATGTTGGGGACAAATTGCCCAGCCACATGGCTCGACAGCCTGGAAGACTCAGTTCCTTGATGAAAACCTTCAGTCACTGTCTAGATTGTTAAGTGTGTATTACTATGTGATCATTTTATCATCATCATTCATTCATGCATGAGAGATTTCATACAAAAGAATGGAAACGAGAAATTTTTTCATATTTGAATGTCATTCTCTTTGAATACATAATATTACTTGTTAGAGTAAGTGGCAGTGGAGATATTTTCAATCTTAAGTTTGGTACTCAGAAATTTAAGACTATGGCCCTTTTCTAAGCCCGATGACGGTCTTGTGGCCCAAGCGCCAGTGGATCCAGGAGACAGTCTCATCATATTCTGCTTGGTACATTTCTGTGCAGCACATTAATGCTGATTGCTTGAGGTTTCCTTGCTGGACCAACATATTTCTTCAGTTTTTCTGGTGAGGTTGAGTGAGATTGTAGGATAACTGTTGGAAGTTAACACGTTCAAATGGGGCAGTGCATTGGTAACCACTGTAACCACTCAGCTGTGACTTCTGTCACCTGCCAGTGGGTAGGTGTTGTGTGAGATGATACTGAATAAGGTGGGGTAATATTATAGGCATATACAACACCAGTTTTACCTACATTTTTGTATGGGAAAATTGTACTCTTAACAGCCTCCCAAAGGCGAAGAATTGAAGCAGCAGAAATGAAGTTACTGAGACCTCTGACAGGCTACAGCCTTTATGACCACAAAACAAATGACTACATACGCTGCTAATTATGGATTATAGACATACAAGACAAGATAGATGAATACAGACGGAACTGGCTTTCACACTTGCAAAAAATGCCACAAAACCGAATCCCTTTGAAATCGTACCACTAGAGACCACAAGGAAGGAGAACAATTGGAAGACTGAAGAAATGTTGGAGAGAGAGGAGTTGTAACTGTGGAGACGGAACGGATCAAAGGGCCAAATCCTTGATGTTTGTGATTATGCATATTATAAAGTCTAGCAGTTCAACAGAGAGATGAGCTCTAGTGACGATTTGGTTGCTAGATGTGAATGAAAAGCATGCAAGCATTGGGCTGTAACACACACACACTCAGAAACCTAGATTTCTGGCACGTGTTGGCGCGCGTGTGCCCTTACATGTATAGGATTAGGTGACATTAAAATTTTTATATTTAATAGTTCATCATCAGTCACACTAGTTTTATGTTATATATATATATATATATGAAGTCTGAAGTGTTATTTTTTTAGTGAATTTCCCCAAGAATATTTTGCATCCTTGCTCCTCGAAATGAAAACACAGTGTTGGCATCGTGAGGCCATGTTGCCACACCCATGAGGTATCCTTCCTCACTCAAATTTGAACTGGGTCTGACTTACCCACTCGCCGTCATGGTACGAACTCTGAAGTATAGTTGTTGAGTGGGGACTGCTAGACCCGTGTCACGGTCAGTTCCAACATGATGTGTGCATTGGTGAATCTTTACAGCCACCTTCTACATTCGTTTGCTGGGCTTGAAAGTTTAGACGAACCTGTTCATGACGCTTCTTTCCTACTACCAGTATTTTTTTATTATACAAATTTTAGGCTCTTTTGACCCTGCATCGTGAACATGGGGTTAAAGTGCAGAACACCATATGCGGTAGTACATGGGCTTGTTCTCCTGAAGATGGGCATAATGATGTCCAAAACATGTTGAGATAGAAGTCTGATGATAAACTTCAGATTAGTTGCTTCTTGTTGGTTTCTTTCTCTTCACCCTGTGTTGTTATTATATTTACATTAAGTGATTTGAAATCATTCAGTCTGTTGTATGGAAATGGCATTCCCTGTATTCAGTCTCAGACAGGCCTGCTGCACCGTAACACACTTTCTTTTTCCCGCCAGGTTCACCAGTCCACAGGAGAGAGATGATGTGTGAAATGAGCAGAAGTAGGAGGAACAGTGTAAATTTAGTGGCAACTACGTACATTTTAGTACGCGGTTTCTCTGACATTGTTGAAGAAATTGATATTCAAGAATTCTTGTCTGGTATGTTGTGTTGATAATTTGCTGATGTATTTTCTGGATTTCTGGATTCAGTCTCAAGCAGCACTGCTACACTGTCAATCCTATTACACTTCCCTACCTTTTGTTTTCAGTCGGAATATCATCCAGGACAGAGGTGCCCTGCCATCTCAGATAAAGCCAGAGAACCGTAGAAATGGTCACAGCGAGTACATATATCATTGTCCGTGAATTCTGGTGAAGGCAGCTATATCCGAGAATTCTTTGCTGGTATGTGGCTTTGATACTTCGCTAATGTATTTTCCGATGTCAGTTTTTCAGCCATCTGTCACATATTTAGACAGACTCGTTGGTAGTGATACTTCAGGTGACGTTACAGAACGCAGATCACACACGAGCTGGTTACTGTTGATGGCGCACTTTACAACTGCCTGATCGCTCCGTAGGCATAGCGATGTCTTTGTTGGCTGATAATGATTTGGCTTGCTGTGAAAAATTTTAGAGCAAAATCTGTTGCAGTTGGAGCACTTTCTTTTGTGACAGAATCAAGATGCAATACCAATTGCGATACGGGGCAACAAAGTTAATCCTAAGAAAAGAGGTTCAAACACTCTTTAAGTAGAGCAGAAGTCTGTTGTAAGGAGTGGCTGCATACGCGAAAAAAATTGCTACTGAAGCGAGTAGTTTCTTTAGTAACATTTGTATTTTTTTGTTGGTCTTATTTTGTTTTGTGTTGATTGTGGGCATGTTTGTTGTTTTTATAAACCAAGAAAGTAGGAACTTAGTGTCACTATAGATGTGGACGAAAACACCGTGAGTTTAGCATTCATGAAGTTCTCTGACCTCACCACCCACTTACAGTTGTTAAACATGTTGGATGAAGAAATAATGTGTTGTTAAGTAGTACTGCATGTGGAACAGACAGACAGACAGACAGACAGAGACTGTGTATCCTGAAACCCCAAACCTGAAACATTACTGTACTATATCCCTCCGTGTTGTAGTAAAGCAGTGTATGAATTTGCCCAAGAAGTTTCTCACCCGGAGAAAATTCAGATTTAGCAAAGGCCTGATTTACTTACAAGACAGGTTGTTGGCCTTCGTAACACGGAGTGCACTAAATTCATCACTGGTATCACTTGAGAAGGGATGTGCAGTACATGGACTAATAATATGCTCAGTATTTTTGTACAGAAAATGTCATTTGCCTGTTCAAAATTTCAATTGTTTGTAAAAACAGTTTTTACTTGTATGTGTATCAAACTTTGAGGAACTTGAGGATTTTGCTAATATATTTAACAGACTAAATCAACCCTGGCATATATATATATATATATATATAAGAGCTAAGTCAAAGAAATGAGACAAGTAATTTCAGACCTTAATAAAGGTATAGCCATTCTGTAATTTCTCTGTTTCCCTGTGTCTATAAGCAAACACTCAGACGGTTCCCAACATTCCAAGTTGCCACTACATGCTTCTCATGTAGCCCTCCGGACTTGAATTTATTAGTAACCAATTTCATATTTTGTATACATGTAAAATAACCACTGCCACTGGGTGACAACCCAATAGCAGTTAATAAATATTATTATTGTTATTATTATTGTTGTTGTTGTTGTTATTATTATTATTATTATTATTATTATTATTATTATTATAAATTATCCACAACATTGAAAAGAGTGGAACAGTGTGAACATAAGTTGCGTGACTGTCCCCATAGAGAGCGGGAAGTCGAGATTTGATGGTGCCCCTCTGTTACATCACTTTTTTTTCCCCCTTGAAATATGTTCCTCCCCCTACTTCTAGATCTGCCACATTGTTTCTTTCCTTCAGGTTTGCATACTGTAAGTGTTGGGGGCTGCCAATCTCTTGCCATCATACTTGTGCTCTCTTGGTGTTTTGAACAGTTCAGTTGCATTCAGGTCACATTCACTGTTCGATTAAATCTGAAACAGCAGCCTGACATACATTTCTGAATTCAGCAGTGATATATGCAGAGACAATAACATACTACGTACATTGCACATTGCCTGAATGGCACTGGGGCCGCTTCAGCATCATGTTCAGTAAGAGTTAAAGTAAAATTCACCCTAGAAGGCCCAGAGGTGAGTTAGATATAGCTGTTCTCTTTCTTACACCTCAGTTCTACATTTTGGTTTGGTGCTCATCGCCACATCATGGCTGCTTTACTTCCAAGAAATAGAGACGACGCCCATTGTACAGAAGGTTTCACAGGCATAACTCGACTGTTTTGGTTTAGTTCACATGGAATCAAAGAGGATATTTGTATACGTAGCTCATATATTTAACACCAACTGAGAACTAAGAACAGGGGCAGTTTGTGAATATATAACACCAGAATAGAGTAACTAAGAACAGTACGCCATGACGTCTTATGACTAACGTATCATAAAGCATCAGAATACTGAATTTCGTTACTGTCTGTTTTATGTATTGAACAATCTAGTATATTAACTGCGCTCTTAAGAATAAAACGTACTGTTTTTACCCGAATTCAGGACAACTCTAATCTAAGACAACCCCACAAAAAAAGCATCTGGCAAGGGATAAATATATATACATATATTTTTCACATTCATACCATGCATCTTGATATTATTGAAGTTTTATTTATTCACCAACTGATGCACCAGTGAGTTGTCTTAAAAAAGAACAGTATTAAAATTTACATTAAAACAGCTGTTTTAATGTAAATTTTAATGTAATTTTTTTAAGACAAAAAAAATCAGTTGGTGAATAAATAAAACTTAGAGAAAATATATTTATCAAAATCTAAGATGACTCCCCCAAAGAAGATGTGTTCTAAATAAAATTGCTTTTAACTTCATACAGTTAATACTTAGAACATGTCAGATTCTGCCTTACCTTTACCAATCAATGTCACAGTCTCCATATTCACAGTCTATACCTTCGTCTTTTTCACGCTTACTCCAAACATTTCCGTCGTCCTGACTGCCATTTCACAATATATCAGTCCTACTGCACTGGATATGCAACACTTTTTAAAACCCTTACAGTCACTTCTGGTGAAATGTTCTGCCATGCCATTATGAATAACATTGACTAAAAACTACAGGGTGTTCAACTTAAGAGTGGACCTTATTTTAATATAAGTAATTTATTTACTACGATTTACAACATGTTATATTGCACAACTAACCTGAATTTACAGTAAGTGTTGGAAATGATGTCCATTCATTTCACTGCACTTATCGACACGTTTCACCATGTTCCTCACAACTTTTCTTAGCGTTCCTTCATTGTTTAATCATTTTCGCAACAGCACTTTTCACTGGCGCTTACCTTCCAAATTTAAAAAAAAAAACTTTGTCTACAGTGGACGTAAGACATCGTTTTTAAATAACTTTCCAAAATAAATACACGTTCTTCCACCGTTAACCGCATTATGAAAGCGTAAAAAATTGCGTTCAAACACCAGCACTCACTGTCGATTGATTCAACTGGTACAGATGGCCAGGACTGGTTCTCCCCTCCTGCAACAGTCTTGCCAACTCCTGCACATGTAGCAGTATAATGTCGTACCAGCAGAACCATTATAAAGAGCATCTGACGTGATATATTCACAGCTTAGTTAACTTAGTTAACAGTCCACTTTTAAGTTGAACACCGTGTATATTTATATTTCTTGGTTTATGACCTTGCGTGAACCATTAAAGGTTCACACTTTTCTCCACAGATGGTGTTAATGGGGTTAAGAATTAGAAATGTGTGTGTTCTGTTTTTTTTGTGTAATGTCTGTGGTCTGACCAGTCGGAGATCATGGTTCTTTTTATGGTTTTTAATTTGCGGATTGGTCTAGGTTTCTATTTTGATCCTTGTATTAATTTTTACTTTCTCAGTAGCCATTTTCCTGTTACATCTCTTGGACTAGATCTGTTCTCAAGTACATATCTTAAAGGTTACTATTTCAGTGGTGCGTAGTGATTTCTGAATCTGATAGTCCACCACATCAGGTGCTCCTCTGCCTGTGAAGAGTATTAGAGCTGATTTCTGAAATGTCGTACTTTGAAAAATTGTACGACAGGCGAAGTCCGAAAGAAGGTTGTGTCAGATAACTTCAGTGGTGCTGTGTTCCCTATTTGGATTTCTTGACCCTTGAACATGGGACTGATAGGTTGTCCTGAAACTTCGGTATGGAATTACCGCTCTCTGTTGCATTATATCTTGAAAGAGCGTGGATCTACGTGATGATACGGCAACACAGGCCTTGGTTTGTTTCCGCACGGTCCATTTCCGAGCGATCCGGTTTGGTGCTGTCCGGTTCAGCCCTGAATGCGCAAATGTAACAGGTGCGCATATTTAAGTGACAGATTTCAGGAAAAGCATTTAGCCTTGCATTCGAGCAAATACAGTACATAGTCAGGTTGGCTGGTACACCATTTATGTGATAACTGCATGAGGATGGTACCTACGTGCTAAATCTTCTAGCAGTTTATATATGTCGTGTATGTTGTATGAGGAAGTGCATTAGTTGGATAATACACTGATCTGTTTCAGGAGTTTAGCGTCGCTGAGCTGGATACTCCAGAGTATTCGCCACTGCTGCAAGCCTTGTGGCTGTCTTCGGCTAGCTGCTGTCATCACGGTAACCTGCAGTCCATTTTTCTCACTTTTCATCCGTCACTGTCGGATTGTCCTTCAAGACGCTTTTTCAATAATTGTAAGCGTGGATTCTGGACGTCTAAGGGAGTAATTTATGAATGTGTTGGATGCAGTAAGGTGTACATTAATTTGGACATGAATTTTGCCATGACTGCCGTGTGAGTGGTCCAGATTACCCATGATGGGAGATGGGTTGCAGAGGTCAGCAGGATGAGACGTCGCTGTGAATAGCAGTGTGTGACAGCACAACAAACAACTAACCTACAAACTGGTATGTTACTGTAATAAGTCACATTAGCACATGCATTTTCACTATAACTTACTGTTTATTAAGAAAGTGGATATACCAGCAACAGCAGCATATGAGCACAGTGCACAATTACGAAGTATGCATCACGGCACTCTGAAAATTATAGCATCAGCTGAAGGATGTCTGTTGGCATCTCGCGTAAGCAGTTTTATTTTTGTTGCGCCATTCCTTATTAAACTGTGCCAGGTCACTCGTGGCAGTGAGGGTACATTTTCGTTTTTTGTTGCTGATAATTCGGAACCTGTCAAGCAGAACACACTGGATTACAGCCAGTGACCATCACCTTGCCCCCATTACACGCCCTGTGTTCCTTCACTTTCCAAAAAAAGTATCCAGTAATTTAGAATTTTTGTTATTGATTAATGCATTACTGGTACAGTTCCCATTTGCTCTGTGTACATAATAAGTGACCTTTTTGATTGGGTTACAAAGCCACCACTTGTTACGATCCTTGGGCTAGGTCACGAAGACCTCTAGATATCTGTGTTACAAGCTGGCAGAGGTGTTGTAGCATCAGCCGCTTTGCTGGACGAATTACTGCCAGAATTTCAGGTTCTGAGCAATTCTACATTTTGTGTTATCCATGACAGCTGACATACTGCATTCCTGCCCTCTGACTGGTACAGCTATCCGCTCCATTGTAATGTCTCCCTTAACTGGCGTATTGTGCAGTGTTATTGCATGGATTTTAATTTTATAACTCAAATTCTTCCCCCCCCCCCCACCCCATATTTCTATGTAATTAATCTGTCTATTGGTGATTCATAATGTCTGCCTGGATTCAGACTCATATCCAACAGTTACATAATATCCCCCTTAAATAAGTGCATAAGCTATACAATGTAAACTTACGTGATTAATTTTTAACGGTGTGTGCACATCTCTAATGTAACACTCCCAATATAACACTCTTACATGCTGCCATGGGTCTCAATGACGGACCCTCCTATGCTCCTTACGCGTACCCTGTTCTTGGGTTCAAACTGTGCTGTCCCTAAAAATTTATAGCTCTTAACCTTTTTCCGGCGAATGCACCCGATCCCTTTAAATCGGTATCCTAGGAAAGCACCAAATGGGTGTGCTGCGGGCCATTTAAATGCCCCGCACAGTCATGTATAGGCTTAGTATTATAGCCCCACACATTTTCTTCACATATAATATTGTGTGGTCAGATTAGCGCTCCGGCCACTTTACCAAATTTTGTACATATGCATGTCATGAATAGCAGTTTATAGCCACCCTGTAATCTTTGGAAACCTCCTCTTGTTTGTTTTTATGCTAACCCACTGACTCATTTCCTTATGGAGAAATGTTTTGTACTGGATCTTATTTCGTTCACCCAGCACTTGAGGAGACCCCATGTGTGTCACTGTGAAGCTTCATTCACTCTGCCAAGTGTTGCTGTTACAGGAAATCTCTTCCTGAAGGCGTGCTTAGTATAAGAATTTTCTTTCTGTGTATCCCACTCTGTCACCTGGCCGCGATACTGTACTCAAAACACACTAAGACTAAAAAAATGATGAAATATCAGTTACGTCAGGGCTACACGTTTTGGCCGTGAAACAGCCATCGTCAGACCAATGCAGAACATATACAGGGTACAATATAAGTGTGTGTTCTATGGGATCCAATGTCATTTGTAATAAAAATTAAAATAATTCAGCATCTAATTGTACAATGAAAAGAAAGCCGGTTTAGAATGTAAAATTGTCACGTAGAGTATTAAGAAGATTCTAGTTGGACGGCGGTTTTTATACATTGAATAATTTATTGCTGGTAATTTTTTTTTTTGAAGAGAGCCATCCCGTTGTGTATCGTCAATTATTTATTTTATTAGTACCATCAATACACAACATATTGCAAATACCAGATGTATTAGTACAAGTGGGTTATATTGGGCGACATGTTTCGGCCATTTACCGGCCATCCTCAGGCCAACAAGGATTAATTAACCTTTATCCTACGGCATTTAATTTAGTCTTCGTGCTCCTGGTACGGTGTTTATATTAGACAGCCCTTTAAATAGTTGCGCGTGGTTGCCTATATACGGTTATAAATTAGGAACCGAAGGTGATGTAACAAATAAATAATCTGCACTGTTGCGAATAAATTAGAGACATTTCAGTTCTAGAAAACATTCAATACAGTGGCGTACCGAAGGGGTGGTGTACCAACCCCCACAAAAATTCCGAAGGCCCTCGAAAATCGTGCCAAATTCAACCAGATTGTGAAAACTGTTAAAAATTGCTGAATTTCGGACGCCAACACCCCAAGATGTAGATGTCACGAAAAAAGGCAGTAAAATTCTAAAACTACCGCCAGTTATCAATTGTTTTACATTAGCAATGACAAATAAATTGGTTGTCATCATAAACAGTCTTAAAGTACCATAAATTAAGAAAATTTTACTATAAGAATTGAAATTTCTTGTATCAAATTACAGCTGCCTTCAGAACTCCTGACTAGGGGGCTTCCGCCCTCAGATCCCCGCTCTGTCTGTCCTCTGTCTTCAAATGAATTTGTTGACCCCCCCGAACAATATTCCTGGTTGCGCTGCTGATTCCGTATAAATATTTACTGCCTACAGGCAGGAAGTTAATTTAAAAGTTTCATAATTCTGAATTTATTTTACTTACGTTTCTGTTTCGGGCCTGACGTATGCACAGGAAATTTCAGCGTGAAGATTTGTGGAGTTGGTGTTGGCGTGGTAGTGTCAGAAAAATCATCTTACGTCACATGCACACCTTACTTTCTCAAAATTTCACTAACATTTTCTTCACATCACTCGCAGTTCACACGCGACATTTTGGCTGCGTCACTGTCACGAACCGAGACTGACCAAACTTTGTTGAGTGTTTTTACAGTCTGCCGACTTGCGCCATCATTTCCAGTATATTTTTCACGAGGAGAAAACGACAGTCTGTGTATGATATTTTCTTAGTCCGTCAAGGAAAGAGTAACTAAAACAGAGGTATTTCAGCG
>Ga0123352_10006941_pt1 | contig 17427 bp, 13 predicted proteins | sample TergutLab28metaG_FD_89700 | JGI IMG/M metagenome (GOLD analysis project Ga0123352, IMG submission 89700) | Labiotermes labralis P1 segment gut microbial communities from Petit-Saut dam, French Guiana - Lab288 P1 | ecosystem: Host-associated > Arthropoda: Insects > Digestive system > Gut ... | reverse complement strand
TCTTTATTGTATTAGTGGCTGCCAGTTTCGGTCGTTGCGGCCATCATCAGACCAATGCTCTAGGAAACTTAAAAAGGCTGGTTACACATAGTGCATAACATGTCAAGTTGTACGGGGTCCCATTTACATCAATGTCACTATTTTTAGCAGCCTTAAATTTGCTATTTATGATACGACATATCAGGGTTCTTATTGTAGACGGCTGTAAGTAAATTTAAAATATGAAATTGTCACATTGATATACTCGTACTGTGTTTGAACAGATTAAAATTAAGTAAAATTGTCTCAAGTCACCATTTATATAATTAGCTGCTGTGCACGAATTTAGATTGTTGTTGTATTATTTTTCGTGTAAGTTGAGAGCTGGGTGGTGCTAGTAGAATGTTCCGTGTCGTATTGCATTGTGACGACGGAGATGTGTTATCGTCAGTGCAGAGTTTATGTAGACTTTTGTTAAAATAACTGCCACACTGGAAATATACAATATGTGGGTCAGATTATATAAATTGAAACTTTGTCACTACGGATACAAGAATTTTACTTACAATTTCCATAGTATTATGAGAGTTCAGCCCTTTCGTACGTGCAGCCATTGTGACAGTTCGTGACTCGGCAAAGTCAAGGCGGATACAAGGAATTGCGACTGTGAATGTCCTCTGCGTGAGTTTTTGTGAATTCTTGTACCAAATATAGCATTATATTTTACCCTATATTTATCGTTGATTTGATTTTGAAGTCTTGGTATGATGTATATGTGGAATCTTTGAAGGGTGTTCATCATACTTCCTTTTTTGGTTATGTGTAAGATTTCCATAATATATTCCATAGGTGCAATGGAGTGTTTGTTGTCAGTGAGATGTTGTGCGAACTTAGACTTTCCATTTCCGCACTTAAAGTCTCAGAAATGTTCTTGCGTCCTTACATAAAAAGGCCTACCAGTCTGTCCGATATATTTTTTATTGCAGTCATGACATATTAATTGTTAAACACCACATTTATTCAGTTTGTTTTGATTAATGTTCTTCTTTTGAGTTAATAGGTTACCTGTGGTGCTGTCAGTTTTGAAAGAGACTTTAAGACTCAAGTTTTTGAACAGTAATAAATTTAGTTTTTCGACCAACGTAAGTGAATTTGGTCCACTCAGTTTTTGTTCTTTCTTGCTCTTGTTCTTCTTTATCAATTGTTCAAATACATAACCAACCGCCTCTCAACACACCCTATGAACGAAACAACGAAGGAGAATGACACAAAAAGACAGATATTATATAACAATAAATATGATACAAGAATTTTAAATAAAATTACCAGACGTACAGACATACATGACGAAGCTAATAGCCTCTTTTCGAAATTTTGCGAAGGCGTCTAAAGTTGGTTGAACTTCCCGTCTAGAAATTGCTGATACTGCGTTCCTGACGGTTTGCGTCCGTTGGTTCTCTGTATGCAGATTGTCTGCCGAATATTAAGTTGTATCTTATTTTTGTATCCATCTAATCTGTAGTGTAAGTTAGGAACGAATGTGTCAATTCCATCATCGTACACTGTTTCACAGAACCAGTTACTAAACTGTACTGTAGTAACAAACATTGGAATAGTTCAACAGATTTAAATTTGTCTACAGATTAATGTGATATATATATATATATATGCAGCATTTCCCGAGATAAGCGTCGTTAAGGTAATCGTGAACGTTCTTTCGAACACACTAAAATATGTGCAGCAGAACCAATAAGCAGGTATTATTATGAATCTAAATTGTGTTAGCGTAATTAGATCGATTAAACTGGAAAGGACCTGGAAAGACTTGGTCAAAATTTAAGATAATATCCCAGAATTTACGTGGAGAATCTGGGTAAAATCATAAGAATCCTGTCAGGTTAGTCGGTTTTTGGTCCGACATTTGAAACCGGGACCTCCCCCTAATACGACACCGGAGAGCTACCCCCTGGATGTTAATTTTGATTTATCTTACATTAATAGATGATGAGATGATATTGATGGTGCGGTCTGTTGTAATTGGGACTGAAAGTGCTGGGTAAAGCAGTTACCGCTAGCTTTTATATCTGTTTGGAAAGCATGCTAAATCAATAACATGCACACGCTACATTTGAGCCAAAGTACGCGAGTAAATCGCACACACTCTTCGGCTGCATTTGGAAAATTCTGATGTAGTCTTGTTATGCTCTACAGTTCACCTCTGTCCTGGTTTTTCCTGTTGCTTAAGGATGTTTCGTAACACGTTATTAGATTGAGGACTGTGTTTATACTCCAGGAGCCAAATTTGTTGTAAGGATGATCAGCCCTACAAAATTAAAGTTTTGGATATACGCAGTTGTGATATATTAGTAATTAACCAACTTAATGCACAAAATCTTATTTTGTAACAAGTTTATTATATGCCCCTACATGTTTCGAGTACTGTTGTGCTCGTCATCAGGAGGTTAAAATTGTATTATACAGCATCTGGTATCGTCACTCTCTGTAGGTGACCGTCCGGTGCACAGGTTGAGAGAGGACTCTTCTCTCAACCTGTGCACCGGACGGTCACCTACAGCTGTGACGATACCAGATGCTGTATAGTACAATTTTAACCTCCTGATGATGAGCACATAGTGCTCGAAACATGTAGAGGAATATAATAAACTTATTATAAAACAAGATTTTGTGCATTTAGTTGGTTAGTTACTAAGATCATACTGAGATGCACGGTCAGCAAAACATTAAAACAGTTGTGATTTGTTTCAAGTCGTTTGCATCCAGCCGTTAAGAAAACCCACGAGATACATCAGCCTAGAACATTTACTATCAGTAATCGTAGGTTCTTCGAATAGCCTCATCACTAATGAACGTAAGAATACTTCATAACGCCCACACCTAATTTAATCTAACCAAAAATCAGTGGCGTGTTTAAATTTTTTTTAAAATTCATTTAGCCCACATATATTAAAAAAAACCGTCGGTACTCCCACAATGAAGGAAATGTGCCAGGTTTGCATAATTATCGTATAATTTCTATATGCATTAAACAGCTGTTTCTAACATATTTTTTTTGAAATGTTTCAACACATAACATTACTTAAAATTTAATTTGAGAAAGCATAGCACATTGTCAGTTTCAAGCAACAGAGAAGTGCTCATTGTGCTCTTAAAATTTTGGTAAAGAAATTTTCTTTGTTCTCAGAATAAGCAGTTGTTGAAACTGTTGAATTCACACGCTCAAAATATCTACATTGAAGCTCATTAAAGCCCTGCAGATTATAATTACCCAGTGCAATGTTCTTTCTTCTTCTTCTTCCTCCTCCTCAGCTCTACAACTCTTCAATGTTCTTTCTTCTTCTTCTTCCTCCTCAGCTCTACAACTCTTTGTGAATTTTGTCTTGCTCAATTATTCCTCTCCATGGTTTCCTTTCCTGTGTCTTCTGTTTCGAATTATTTACTTCCATCTTCCTCAAATCTTCTCTCACGTCATCATCCCATCTTAATCTTGGCCTTCCTTTCGGTCTTGTTCCATTTATAAATGCTTTTAACTACTCTTTCATCAGGCGTTCTTTCAACATGTCCCACCCAACTCAGTCTCTTACTTTTAATGTGTCTTACTATATTTTCATGGTTAATCAGTTTTTCCAACACCTCGTTTGTTTTTTGTCTTCATTCTCCATTTGTTTTCTGCGTTTGGCCAAAAATTCTTCTCAATAACCTCCTTTCGAATAACAATAATTTCTGCTTGATGTTTTCTGTTAATACCCAACATTCGGATCCATACACTACTACTGGTCTGATTACCGTATGATACAGCCTTTCTTTGGTTTTCCTAGTTATTAGTTTTTTTAGTGCAATGTTCCAGTTGTTATAATTTCATACTTTGTGCTGAGGGAGTCCAGGATTCGAACTTTGACCAGGAAACCTTGGAGACGATCATCACTTTTTTCATGCCTGTTCTTATTCCGTGTTGAAGGAAGATGCTGTACTTTGTCTTAGGTAAAAAAGCCCCTATTTTTTACCCATGGGCTACACCAAAATTTGGACCTAAGAAGGACGAGGTGACAGGGGAATGGAAAAAAATCCATAATGTGGAGCTTTGCTACCAGTACTCCTCACCAAATACGAGGGTGAGTCAATAATTATCCGCAATGTTAGTTTCATATTTGTAGAAACAACAGGCACAACGCATGCATCAAAACATCCGTTCCCGATACACTAGACCTGAAAAACGTACGAGGCGGATACCAGTCCAACGCTCCGACACGCGCATTTACACACGACATTCGCATATACACACGAAGCTCCAACTAGGTTAACCACACGCTACTCCACAATGAAGACGTAGGCTAATATCTACTTTTCCCCGCTTGTTACAGCCCAGTACACCATATGCAGTAACACGCGGTCTTTGTTCTCCTGAAGATGGGCATAATGATGCCCGAAACATGTTGGGACAGAAGTTGATAATAAACATCTGATTGTTGCATCTTGTTGGTTTTCTCTCTCTCCACACTTTGCTCACGATGCACGGTCACAGGAACCTAAAGGGTAGAGTCCTTACAACTACATAATTTTCCAACATAGTCCCCTTGCTTTAGGTTGCACTTTGTCCATCACCGCACAATCTGCTTTATGACCTCAGAATAAAATGTTTTGGGCCGAGAGACAAGTCACGCATGCGTTGTTACAGTCAGTTGCTGGTCCGTGGTAAACCGACGGCCTCTTAAGGCTTGTTTCAAGTGGACCAAACAGGTGACTCCGAAGGGGTAAGGTCAAGACTATACAGGGGATGTCCAAATACCTTGAAGTTTGATTTCTTAGGGATTTCAACAGTGTGGACAGCAGTGTGCGGACAATTTCAACAGTGTGGACAGCAGTGTGCGGACAATTTCAACAGTGTGGACAGCAGTGTGCGGACAGGCGCGTCGTTCAACAACACAACGCTTTCTGACGGTAGTCCTCTTCATTGGCTTCGAACTGCAGGCCTTAACTCATCACACTGTAGCGAGAAACTGTTCGTTGCTTAAGTCCTCTTTTGATAATGTTCCAAAAACTGTAAGCATAAGCTTTCCTGCTGTTGAATGCGTTTTGAAATTTTTCTTGGTGGGTGAATGACAGTGTTTCCATTCCATACTCTTGGTGTTTATTCTCTGGTTCGTAATGGTGGGTCTACTTTTAATCTCCAATGACGATTCTTTCCAAGAAGTGGTCACCTTCAGCACCATAGCAATCCAAAAGCCGTTTGCAGATGTACAATTGTTTCTCTTTGTGCAATTCTGTGAGATGCTTTGGGGCCCATCATGCACAGACTTCATGGAAGGCATGCCTGTTGTAGATACTTTCATAGGCTGAACCACGATTAATTTGCAGTTGATGTTCCACTTCATCACCAATCACCCGTCTGTTCTGCAGGATCATGCCGTAGGCTCGTTCCATGTCTGCATCAGTAATGGATGTGGATTGGCGTCCAATTCCTTCCCCATGCTTAACACTTGTGCGACCATTTTTGAACCTCTCGATCCATTCACAGACAATCCTTCGCAACATGACACTGTTCCCATACTGCACTGACATCATTCTATGCATTTCGGCACCTGGTACACCTTCAGCCCACAAAAATGGATCACTGCCCTCTGCTCTTCTTTGGTGCAAATTTTTGCATATGTTTATGGCACAAAGCTAATGACAGAAATGGACTATCAAGGTCACACCTGCACCACAATGGTAGGAGAGGAGTAGATCGTGTGTATCGTGTGTATCTTGTGTATCTTGTCATGCCCAACCAGCAGTATAGCCAGCTGCAAAACGTGTACCTACATTGTGGATAATTTTTTAATCGCCTACGTGTTATTCGGCTGTTCAAATCAAGAAGAATGAGATGGATGGGACGTATGTGGGAGAGGAGGGTGCATGCATGGTTTGGTGGGGACACCTGATGGAAAGAGACTACTGGGAAGACCAGGGAATATTTATGGGAGGGTAATATTAAAATGGGTGTTCAAGAAATGGGATGGGGGCGTGTACGGGATTGATCTGTCTCAAGATATGGGCAGAGGGTGGGCTTTTGTGAAAGCCATAATGAACCTCCCGTTTCCATACAATGCGGCAAGTTCCTTGGCTAGTTCTCGACCTGTTACCTCCTCAGGGAGGACCTGCTTCGTAGAATTAGCTAGGCTGCACCTTTCTTGAGAATAATTCACAACTGCACTTCGTTAGATTCTGTACTCTAAAGAGTTATAGAGCTGAAGAAACAACATCTGATAAACTAAGAAAGGAATTGTTTAGAGTCTGGATTTCAGGACCTTATGCATAGTCTATTGTTAGAATATTGAGTGTAATGTACAATGCTCAAAGCAGCATAGGAAAGAAAGTTTCATCGTCTGAGATAAAATGTTATGTAAATACGTAATAACATAACATTAACTCAGTATCGTAGTGGTGCTGACGTCACATTAACCTAACACAATTCGGCAGATCTCTCGTCTTTTCTCAAGACCTGCCATCCAGCTCATGTCAGTACAGTGGGAAGTAACGAACAGTACTTTCAGTAGATCTGAAACAAGGCTTTACATTAAGAGTTCCACTGCAGACAGAAAAGGTCGATTATTTAAATTTGAAACGGTACACTTGGGAGCCACCGTATCCCGAAGGATTCCAAACGCATACCGTACTCTTGTACCGAATTAAAAGAACTTCTCCTGTTTTCAGTAACTTGCACTGTCCTAACATCAGTGTAACAAAGTTTTTCGTTCCTGTTAATTATTGAAAACTGAAAACGTATTCTAATTAAGCGGAAAATGTATTTACCGTAAAATAAATAAATTGGATCCTCTTTGTATATTTCTGTAAATTATAATCGTTTGTAACTACACAGTGCCTGCAACCACAGAGATCTCGATAGGGACCTTCCAACTTGACAACAAAGCATCTAGGAGTCTGGTTGAAGAGAAACTGGCAGACCTAATGTCTTGTTGACATTAGCACCTTTGTTTCTGTTCCCATTATCGCTGATGCTGTGGACACAAAACACCAGTAGTTCACGTAACCTGGACACCTTACCAGTCCTGCGAATGTTTGTGTAAAAAAAAATATTTTTATAGCTGATGTCATAATATTTTACTAAAACTAAAATTACGCATTCAAAAACCCATAAAGATTCAGTTTAATTAAAAGAAATAACAAAAATTCTCAGCCCTTAGAACAGGGCTGGCCAACATGATGCCCTCGAAGAAAGTATTTGCAGTCCTTGGTCACCTGACTAGTTTCAGTCATACAGTTTAACAGACGTAATTTGATGGGACTACAGAATATCATAGTGGGCCGGGTGGGGACGAGATTTTCCGCCCGTCCAGACCGGCCCTGGGGCCCACCCAGCCTCCTACACAATGGGTACCGGGTCTTTCCCGTGGGTAAAGTACGGCCGGGGCGTGGCGTTGAAAGCCCACCTCCATCTAGTGCCGTGGTCATGGAACAGTAGAGCTATACCACACCGGGCCTGTAACGGGATGACTTTACCTTTAACAGAATATCATATGACATCTATATTAGCAGAAAAAATGTTTACCAACTCTATGTTATCGCTTTAAAACAGCAAGCAGTAAACCGATATTTCTGCGTGTTTGGCAGAGTTCAGTGAGTTCTGCTACCTGTAATTCAACCGTACTTGCAGAGCAAATTAATTACTGTTTGCAAATAATGGTGTTCTGTTGAAGTCAGTCTGTCCCCCTTTAGATACGCGTATAAAAACCTGCTGGTTCGGGTGGTCCTTAACGAAATATGTGGCCGTCCTGTGGGTTAAGTTGGCCAGCCCTGCCTTAGGCGCCATCACCAAACGCTACCTGAAATTTGATGTTTGTGTGACCGTGCATTGTTGATACAATAATAGAAACAGCCAACTAGATGCAACAATGATAATTTTATTAACAATTTCAATCAGCTCAACATGTTTCGGGCGATAATTTCGCCCATCCTCAGGAGCACTAGACTGTGTTTACTGCTTGCGGTATAATGCACGGGCGATGCTGCCAGCAGGCAGTCTAGTGCTTCTGAGGATGGGCGAAATTATCGCCCGAAACATGCTGAGCTGATTGTAATTATCAATAAAATCTGTTATTGTTGCATCTAGTTGGCTGTTTATATTATTGCTATCTGAAGTTTTATATATACATTGCTCTGTGTAGCTTGTTGGGTCAGTTTCTAAATTATAATTAGTGGAAGGACGGCCTTGTCTTTTGATTGTCAGTGTATATTGAATCTTCTCTTCGAGTTTTTTTTTTTTTTGCAGGCTGTCAACATTTTCACCAGAACATATTTAAAAAATCGACGTTCTGGCTACAGAGTCATGGCAATGTAACCACTGCATCCTGCGTGACACACACACATTTTTCGCCCGTTGTCACACCTCGGTAGGTGAGAATGTACTTGACATAATTCGGCATAATTCCTTGACGTAAAATTGGCGGCTGGGTACATTTAAATCCATTATTAAATTCTACTAGCACTACTGTAACTACGACTACCACTCCCACTCCCACTCCCACTACCACTCCCACTCCCACTCCCACTCCCACTCCCACTCCAACTCCAACTCCAACTACCACTCCCACTCCCACTCCCAGTCCAACTACCACTACCACTCCCACTCCCACTCCAACTACCACTCCCACTCCCACTCCCAGTCCAACTACCACTACCACTCCCACTCTAACTCCCACTCCCACTCCCACTCCAACTACCACTCCCACTCCCACTACCACTACCACTCCCACTACCACTACCACTCCGACTCCGACTCCCACTACCACTTCCATTACCATTCTGACTCCCACTCCCACTCCCACTCCCACTCCCACTCCCACTACCACTACTAAAATGCCTGTTGTTAGCGTGATGATGATGATGATGATGAATGGTAGTGCGAGTTATAAGAACTTACTCGCAGAGCATGAATTGAACCATAAGAACCATTTAACAATAAACTGTTCTGGAAGATGAACTTTAAGTGACTTAGTTCTCTTTTCCGGTATTCTTACTTCAGCTTAATGATTTGATGCTGGAAGGCCCTCCTAATGATCACACGTTTTACAGGACAGGAAGTACATGTATAACGTAACATTGATACGCTTTCGCGTAACCGTTGTAACCGTGGAGAAGCAATAAGTATTACATATTATGAGTGTGTGTTGGTAGCCTTAGGTATCCGGCATGCAATACGCGTGCGCCATGTTGTCATCTGTGGCCTGTCGTCTGGCTACAGCCATATTTTTCCACATTTCATGGCGCACAAGATTTTCTGAAGAATGCTTGTTGTAATTTTCTGCACAACGTTTATGTGAAACTTTTCTCATTGTAAGAAGGACTGAATGAGATGTGATAAAAAATGTATGTCGGTTGCATGTGAAGTGCGGGTTATTCTGGTCAGATTTTAATGATAGTTGAACTTCCGGGACAGATTTTCGAAAAATACTTAAATACAAATGACGTGAAGATCCGTCCAGTGGGAGCTGAGTTGTTCCATGCGGACGGACGGACAGACAGACAACACGGAGCTCATAGCTGCTTTTTACAATTTTGCGAACGCGCCAACAAATTGGTTCTTATATTCTGCTTCCGGTCTTGCCACACGTGTCTGTACTTTAGGTTACTTACTTACTTACTCCATGGTGCAGAGTCCTTCTTGACAAGCTAACTGGTTTGCAGCTAGTCAAGAAATTCCCCACATTTCACGGAACCCGAAGGTTCATTACCGCACTCACAAGCGTCCGCCACCTGTCTCTATCCTGGGCCAGACCAATCCAGCCCATATACCCACATTCCACCTCCTGGAGATCCGTCATAATATTATCCACCCATCTACGCCTAGGTCTCCCCAGTGGTCTCTTTCCCTCCGAGTTCCCCACCAAGACCCTATACACACCCTCTCCTCACCCATACGCGCCACATGCCCAGCCCATCTCTTTCTTCTCGATTTTATCACCCGCACAATATTGGGTGAGGGGTCTTTTAGGTTACATAAATGTGCTAATTTTGGTGGTCTTGCTTTCTGTCGACACGTTGTTCCAACGTTTGACATTTATTCACCGATTCTACCGTATTGTCATTTAACATTACATCTGTTGTTGGTTCATCTGGTGTTCAGTCTGTATGAAGTCACTGTTAGCAGATAGCCTATGTAAGGAATCGTCTACTATTTCCTCATTTTTCCTCATAACGAACATTTTACTTGGAAAGTGTGGGCTTGCTTTAGGTCATATATTATGTAGCCGCAATAGAAGATTTCTTTTTCGTGTTATGAGATTTTCTTCGGTTGATTTGTATAAGCATTTCTCGTGTGTAGGCAGCTTACGAGTTGTAGGCTTATCAGAAACGCCACAAAGTCTGAGCGGTGCATTGACTAAGAACTCCGTGGGTTGCTTGGACACCTTGCTGAAGGGTACATTGCCAGCACACTGATGTCACATAAGACACGATGTCATGTTTCCAGACAGTCTTCCCAGAAAGCCTCTGGCCCTTCTTGTGTATCAAATCTGTCGCCTTTCTCTGTTCAAATATGGACAATGGTTGCCACAGTAACCTGTGCTGACGGGATTGAAAATGTGAGGTACTTGAAAAGGCATTTTGTAACATTCCATAAATCATGGTTCGAATCTCGGCAGAGACAAGATATTTCTGTGTTCTTGTCACCGTCCAGACCGGCTTTCGGGGTTCACCCAGTCTCCTGTGCGATCGGTACTGGCGTCTGTTTCCGCTAGGGTAAAGTGAAGCTGACCTTTCCTGCCTTCGTGTGCTTCACAGCGAGACAACTTTCAATGCGTCATTTTAAAGTTGTCTTTTGTGCATATCTCGGCAGCCATTGTTCTAGGAACCAAGTTGAAGACATTTTTAGCAGGACGCGAGACTCGTAAAGTTTCAGTTAACAATTAACGCGGTTTTGGACGTAACAATATTGACACCATTACTTACGCATTTCGCACCAAAAGCTGTATCCTCAGCAACCATGCACTGCTGCAGTTCACACATTATTATAGCAATATGGACATCGGTCTGCGCGTCCAAACTTCGCCATTATTAATTCGTGCCTAAAACAGCTAAAATGTGTGACAGCTTGATATTTAACAAATTATTTTGGCGATATCTGCTGTTGTTAAATTGTGTCGCTTTGGCCCGAGTCGATTATTTTCGGTAGCTGATGAACATTACTTATTTTTTCTTCTCTGGTCCTTAACTATTCGCTTTCTTCCTCTTCTTCTTCTTCTTCTCCTCCTCCCTCCTCCCTTCTCCTCCTCCTCCCTTCTTCTCCTTCTCCTCCTTTTCTTCTCCTTTTTCTCTTCTCCTTCTCCTCCCCTCCTCATCATTCTTCTCCCCTTCTTCTTCTTGTCCTCCTCCTCCTCCTTCTCCTCCTCTTCCTTCTTGTTCTCCTCCTCCTCCTCCTCCTCCTCCTCCTCCTCCTAAGCTGTTAATACCATTCTGTATTTGTTCGCTGCCGAACCTTCGGTTGCACCAGTGCCTGTCCAAGAACAGGTAAACAGCAGCAGTTCCATGGATCTGCAAATCGTTGGTTTTGAATTAAATTTTAAATGTATTTTAATTATTTAAATTTTTTCGGCTTTATAAACAATTTTGACACTACAGTTGCATACATATGGAGAGGAACATTGGTTCTGAACTGTCGGTCTTGGTTAGCCTTTTGAAGCCCGTTGGTGACTAATCTTATACGTACTGCCAGTCGCAATAATAAGAAATTGCCTTTTATCCTCACTTATTTGTGTGTTTAGGATAAGTCGCGCAATAAACATGAATTGTGTCCATATACGGTATTGTGCGGTAGGTTTATGTAACGGACTACTGAGTTCTGTGTGAGACACGAAATGATTTTATAGGCGTTTCAGCAAAATTGCGAAAAGCGACCATTAGCTTCGTCACGTCTGTCTGTCCGTCCTTGCTTTCGCATGGAACAATTCGGCTCCCACTGGAAGGATTTTCATGAAAATCGGTATTTAAGTATATTTTTTTAAATCTGTCGAGAAAATTCGAGTTTTATTAGAACCTGACACGAACAACGGTTCTGTACATGCGGACCGATGTACTGTACATTTGTGATGATATCTCGCCCAATTCTTGTAATGAGAAATGTTACACACAAAATTTGTAGGGAAAATCAAAACACACATTGTTTATCTCAGTATTTAACCAACTTGATGCACAAAATTTGTTTCACAATAAGTTTTATTTCATGCCTCTACATGTTTCGAGCACATGTGCTGGAAACACGTAGAGGCATGAAATAAAAATTTATTGTGAAACAAATTTTGTGCATCAAGTTGGTTAAAGACTGAGATAAATATACTGAGATGCACGGTCAACAAAACTTCAAAACACATTGTTTGTTCAATAACTTTTTTTGTTCGTTTATGAGATAACGTGGAAAAATATTGTAGGACCGGACAGGCCACAGATGAGAACATAATACGGCGCATGCGCATTGCATGCTGGTTAACTAAGGACAAATACAGGCACAAACTCAAAATACGTAATACTTATTGCTTCTTCATGGCAACAGCGGATACGCGAGAGCACGTCAATGTTATGTTATATGCACATTGTCTCTCCCTTTATGTATGCTGTAGAAAACATTTTTTTCCAAATGTTAGAGGACAGGAATTTTATGTTTTTTTTTTGCGATGTTTCAAAAATATTTTGGGCCTCAAAGGAGTGAGCATCAACCGAAGAGTGAGGGGAGCAGACGGTCGGACAGCGTATTTATATAGGCTAAGCAGATAACTTCAGTGTGGATAGCCACCATCCGCCAATGTGTTGTGACATTCGTCATTCCGGGTTCATCCGCTGGCATGAACACGTCATTTAAACACGCTAATTGTCGCTGTAGGTGGCCACGTTAATTCTGTCTGTATAGCGAAAAGTCTACCGGCTGGAAAGCGAGCAGTGATGGCGATTCTCGGAAGGGGCACGAGACCTTTCTTCTCTCCAATGTGTCCAGACCGCATATGGATCTCATATTAAGCGGTTTCTGTGGGCGCTTCACCCCGGTGGTAAAGCGAAAGGAATGTGAAGCTGACTATTTACACTTACATCGATCTGTTTCCGAAGTCTAAAACTGCAGGAGCACTAACTCCACCTTCCCGTATGACTACGTGACTTGCTAAGGAACACGTTGCTTTATTTTAATTACCAATAGACAGTTTTGTTTTCTCATATCGTGACGTAACAATAACATGTCTGCTTTTGCAACCATTCACAAGTAACCTTGCTAGTTTACAGTACAGCCGGTTCAGAAATTGTGGAACTCTGGTTCCTGGTACATGTTGGCCTGAACTTGAAAGTGTGTGTACCGTGCGTTTGGCATGTATTTACAGCACGCAGCCAACAAATGCACAATATATTTAATACTTGGCTGTATCTAAAAACTCCTACATGTTTTCAATGTCTCAATGTATCATCATCAGGTAGTTCTTCTGTTGTACCCAAGTTACATGGCAGTTAACATTTTAAAGCCTACCGGTCACGTGATGCACCAACAGTTTAACATTCAACAACTGTACGCTCTGCCCACACTGTATTTATGTGATTTGTATTTATCTGAGAACAAACAGCGACTTGTGCATAAACTGATTAGTTTTTATAACCGAGATGAAAAGTGTTTACAGCGCGGTACGGACTGGGTCTTTAAATAAAGCGGTCTGCGCTTCGTCTGTAAAGGGTTAAAATGCGCTTTTGATTGTAGGTACCGAGGGCAGCATTTCAACTGGCATGTAACTTTGGTGCAACAGAAGAATTCACGTTAAGATGATGCATTGAAGTGTCGAAACATGTAGGAGTTTTTAGATAAATTAAGTGTTAAATACTTTGTGCATAAATTGGTTGTGTATTGTAAATACGGTATATGTAGGCCTACATTTCTCGTGGGTATATAATGGAATTCACGACAGAGCGTGGTATGACCAATTGGAAGTGTTTGAAATATGTTGTAGTTTGGACAGAGAGGAATACATTTGGTTTCTGACCTTCGACAGACGCTCGTGAAACCTGCTGTAATTTTTCAGTTCTCATATTCCCCGTTCACAGTCATTAGTACTTATTTACAAGCATTCTCTCTCTACATGACCACTCTCTGTGTCTGTATACATTGCAAGGCTATTTTCATGCACTAAAATAAGGTTCGATCGCTTGAAATTTTTGACATTAGTTTTCGCGTGTTTACCTTCTGTGATTGGTGATTGATGAACTGTTCCAGCTGCGCGTTTATTTACTTTCATAATAGGCACGAATATATGTACGATTTTGTTGGTTGCAGAATGCACTTGTTTCTGATGACGGTGTTTTCAAATCATGTTAAAATAAACAATAATCATTTGTTATTGCACTGAAAGTTCAATCTGTCAGGAAAATATTGTGGCAGTTCTACGCTCGTTTGAGGATTAATTCATGATTACAGCTCAGTGCTGAAAATTTTTATGCCTTTTATGATCGGTGTTTGGGCGTTATGTAATGCTATTTTGTGTACTGCTGGGATTACCTGCGTGCATGCGGTAGGCCTAAATGGGAGAGAGTTTATTGTTAGTGTGAATCATTTAGTTCAGTAACAGGAGATTTTCTGTTCACTGCAATAAATGTTCTAAACAGGCCCACTGCTAGAAAGTTAGAATTCTTAAAACGGGCGATAAACCGGATGTGGCACATTTTAGCTCCCAAAGCTCTGTGGTTGCTGTATGCATCGCCGAGCTGCACATCAAATAAACCTACATTTTGCCTACACAGCTCAGTTACAGTCCAATTCTAGTAAATTGAAACTTACGTGTTGAGGAAGTGGGGGAAACGAGCACTGAAAGGTGAGGCGCAGGGTGTAATGTTGGTACGGTGGCTGGCTGTGAAACTGGATGTCAGTGAGAAGTACTAGTGCCAAATACATCGGCCGCTAGAACATTTGAAGCGGACACAATCACTGTAGTGTGAGAAATGTTTTTGCTCAGGTAGTAGTCGCGGAGTTAGGCCTTGATACCTTCTCCAGGCGTAAACTCAGGCCTAAGTACCTTCCCCAGGGGAATAATCAGGCCTAGGTACCTTCCACAGGCGAATACTCAGGCATAGGTACCTTCCGCAGGCAAATACTCAGACCTAGGTACCTTCTCCAGGCGAATACTCAGGCCTAGGTAACTTCCCCAGGCGAATACCCAGGCCTACGTACCTTCCCCAAGGGAATACTCAGGCCTAGGTACGTTTCGCAGGGGAATACTCAGGCCTAGGTACCTTCCCCAGGCGAATACTCAGGCCTATGTGCCTTCCGCAGGCGAATACTCAGGCCTAGATACCTTCCGCAGGCGAATACTCAGGCCTAGGTACCTTCCCCAGGCGAATACTCAGGCCTAGGTACCTTCACCAGGGGAATACTCAGGCCTAGGTACCTTCTCCAGGGGAATACTTAGGCCTAGGTACCTTCCCAGGTGAATACTCAGGCCTAGGTACCTTCTCCAGGCCAATGCTCAGGCCTAGGTACCTTCCCCAGGCCAATGCTCAGGCCTAGGTACCTTCCGCAGGCGAATATTCAGGCCCAGGTACCTTCCCCAGGGGAATACTCAGGCCTAGGTACCTTCCGCAGGCGAATACTCAGGCCTAGATACCTTCCCCAGTACAATGCTCAGGCCTAGGTACCTTCCCCAGGCGAATACGCAGGCCTGGGTACCTTCCGCAGGCGAATACTCACCTCCATGCTACGTGCATTTCTTAGGCACCTTCCAAATGTCATTTTACCAGAACTATACTGTGTGCGGTAGGATACATGTGGTTGTTGCTATAAACAGCTGCACAGCGGTACGTACTGTGTGGGCACAGAACACGAAGTGGACACTTAAAAAAAAAGTAATTTAGATTAATTTAAGTCTCTAGATGTTACCGCCCTTATCGTAGAAGAATTCGGGAAAACCGCGAAAGATCTCAGCAAACCAGTTGTTTCCAAACTGATGTCGGGAGTGGTTGTTACCCTGTGAATGGTGAGACGGCTCCACTCTGAGCTGAACTTTTCTTCGTTACAAGATTTGTGGTTCTCGGAGTTGCGACATTGCGCAGTCTTATTCGTGGGTGCAGACGTTTAAGGGGAACGCTGGTGTCTGCCGGCAAGTCTAAACGGGGTCACAACCCTATAGACCAATCATTTTAATTTTATTATTTTATGAGTCCACTTTCTTTACTTTATGAGCTGGGGGTGGCTCAGTCGATATAGCGAATGGGAGAGGGTGCGAACACAGAGGTTGGGGGCACAGAGGATGGGGGCACAGAGGATGGGGACGTAGAAGGTGGGGACACAGAAGGGTGGGAACACAGAGAAGTCGCGGTTAGATTCCGGATAGAGGCGAGAGACTTTTCTCTTCTGCAAGGGGTCGCAAAAAGGTTTGGGACCCACCCAACTTCCTGGGGCTGTTTCCTGTGAAGTAATGCAGTCGGGGTGTGAAAATGACAAGGAACATCTATGTAGTACTCAGTTTCTACCTCCACTTTTCCATGTGTCATGTCTTGAACATAAACAGTTTTAATTTGCTTGTCCGTATTTTAATGTACACACGTTGTTGTGAAAGAGGAGCTCGCTGGCAGTGCTTGTATCGCCTTGACAATTTAGAAGTGATTATCCCTCTAAACGCCTAGTTAAATCCCATCTGCCATTTGCTGGCATCATTAGGAGCTCACCATATTCTCCGCGTTAGCAGGATAAGGGTTAAGTGGCTATGGAAAGTCTGGCCTTCGAATTCAGTCAAGTTTCATTTTTTTTATAGAACATGTGTAAGAATGAGGCATAATAGGAGGAAGTACCTGTCTGTCTATGTCAATAAATGCCCAACAAGATGCAACTATACACAGTTTATTTTATCTGTAAACTGCTCTACATATTTCGGGTGGTTTCTCCACCCATCATCAGGAGCACAAATAGCTGTATCTACAGCATCTGGTGTTAGTCAACCGTTGTTGCTACCGGTCGGTGTCGCGGAGGAGTTGGGACTAGTTGGGTCTCAATTCCTCCGCGATACCGACCGGTAGCAACAACGGCTGATTAGCACCAGAGACTGTAGATACAGTTATGTGTGGTCCTGATGATGGGTGCAGAAACCACCCGAAACATGTAGAGCAGTTTACAGATAATACAAACTGTGTATAGTTGCATCTTGTTGGACATTTATTGACATAGAATTGCGATGCACGGTCCCATGAACATAAAATTTATCTGTCTGTCCTTTCGTATATTTCAGTTCCTGGCCTATTTAATGTATTTTGATGGACTGTTTTGCTGCAGGACTGTAGGATCCAGCAAGTATATTTTAGTTGAATAAAGAGAGACCAACTTGATGTCACTTGCTTTATTATTTCATTATTTAATGCTCAGCATGTTTCGGATGTTAATACATCCATCCTCAGGAGCTTGCGACTTATTTGTTGAGTTAT
>Ga0123352_10006938_pt1 | contig 17433 bp, 7 predicted proteins | sample TergutLab28metaG_FD_89700 | JGI IMG/M metagenome (GOLD analysis project Ga0123352, IMG submission 89700) | Labiotermes labralis P1 segment gut microbial communities from Petit-Saut dam, French Guiana - Lab288 P1 | ecosystem: Host-associated > Arthropoda: Insects > Digestive system > Gut ... | reverse complement strand
GGCTGAGTGGACCCCGTTCCAGACCCACTACTACTCAGAAAATCTGGTAGCGCCGGGGATCGAACCCGGGACCTCTGTATCTGTAGCCAGAAACTCCGACCACTAGACCACAGAGGCGGTCCACTTGCAGACACAGCCGATTGAAACACAGTACACACATTTAACACAAACTTTATTTTGTTTAACAGTAGGTAATTAGTACACACACTTTATATTTTTCTATAGAAGCACAATTTCTGTAAACACCTGCAATTATTAATGTTTTTTTCGTGTAACTTATTTGCACACACAGATTGTAAACTAGGGGGCTTATCCTTGACACATAATTTACAGTGACACTTGGTGTACGCAGACATGCGGCGAGATTTCTGTAGAGAAAAGAGTATTTGGTAGAGACAAGTATTGTCAGGATGCAATGGACAGTACTGTATATAGGCTTTGCAACTAACCAGTCTGATTGGGGAATCACATTCACAGAAGTACGCTTGAAACACCCAGTCATGCCTCGATGATATGACCTCATTCGTTGTGCGTGACACTCGGTCTTTAACTGTTACTATTCCGTAAGATAGACAGGCCAACTGTACTTTTTTAAAGACACTCTGAGCGAACATTAATTCAGAAGGTAGTTTTGGAAATAGACTTCCTTCAAACGAAATAAAAATTGTTTCGCACTGATACAATAATTGGAAATAATGTCCTGTGTGTAACTTATAACAAAAACTACACTCTTTATCACCAGCACACTTTTTATTATAATTTTCACAATTTAACTATTCATTACAGAGCACAAAGAAATGGATTCGTCTTGCTGAAATCAGAACCCCCGCCACAAAACTCGGGTACATTCTAAAACATCCACATAATGTTTTATGATTGTTCATGGCTGTAACTATATTACAAACGAACCAGAGCCATTTTGTGTTCTGAAGCTCAAACCTATAATAATAAATCCCTTGTCTAAAATTTCTTTTAAATCTTCACTTAATTTTCCGATACTGGAATTTGGTAAAAATAAATGTTTTGGAATCGCAGCCACCCCATTTTGCGAGCTGAAATTAATGTAAACCCACTCATTAAAAGACTTACTTGACAGTGCCTATTCAGTACACGCGGTGCTGATTTTATCAAACACGTTCACAACATACGAATTTAACTATTCACAGAAGAAGAACTTAAAGGACACAGGCATATATTTCGTACCTTTATGTATTCCCGACAAAACTTTTTCCACACAGTACAATTTCCCCATATAGCTTTCTCTAAAAAAAAATACAGCGCTCTATTCTGTGATCTCCGTCACATGTTATTCCACGAACTAGACATGCTGCTAGCCCATTTACACCAGAAATTTTTAATCCATTGCAAAGACGCAGCCAATCTTTTTCTCGAACGAACGATTTCTCTATGAAGTGTTTGTAATTGAGTGTGCCCATTTCAATACTACAGCACAAATGTATCCGAGAATTTAAACGAATGTGGATGATTAAAACAAGCCTATGCACATTTAGTGAGCGATAAATTACTTTTTCTACAATAGAAATACGATTCTTGATTTTTCTTTGAAACATGTTTGAATATTATCACTGACGTGATAGTCTAAATCTTCTTGCACTATTTTATGAAACACTTGCACTAACTGCAGCTTTTACACAACAGATTTAAACACGGTTCTTCTTCTTCTTCTCCTTCTTCTTTCTTCTTGTTTCATTGCAGAACTATTACAGTTTTACATTAGAAAGTTACTGTTCATTCATGTTTATTGTAACTGTGATGATGAACGCAGTCTGTTAATCAGCAGAAGGATGTAACTGCAGAACTGAAATAAATATAAATAATTAAAAAACTGGAAAATATTACACAAAATAAAGTAATTTGGTGATAACGTACACTATTTTTACTTTCTGGTAGAAAATCTGTTTACAGCGCACACGCAACAATTTGTGTAGCTAAAAGACCGATAAACTAGTAAGCTTTAAGATTCTGGTGCATGCTTGCACGGAGGTAAAATGAAGACTGCTTTTACTGGAAGAGCGAATGCGCCGGAAACTATGTACTACGCAGCGAGGACATGTTAAAACATGCACGGGATTGTTACTTTTTAAACAAAAAGATGTGCGAGTTGTAACATGTTTACTTAAGCTTTTTTGCGTTTGACAAGCAAGGTGAAAAATAATCTTTTATCTGGGGTTATTTCCGGCTTTACTTTAAACAATTAGCACTTAGCATCTGAGAGTTTTGTAATGCGAATACAATGCTCTTCTATATCACAATGCAGTGGAGTGAGAGATACAGGTATTGTTATTTATTAGCCACCTAGGCGCTAGACCCCAGTATAAGAGGGTTTTTCTTAGCAGCAAACAAAAGATGCGTTTTTTAAAAAAGAAATCGATTTTAAAATGCGCACGTCTTAGCGTTTATTAAACAAAAATGGGCAAGGACAGGAAGTGGCCCTCCCTACCAATTAGTTACGTAAACCCTGGGAATAATGACATATTGCTGCAACACATAGACAGATTGACACCTTAACGTACGTAACCCCGAATAAAAACAATTCACACGTGGATATTCTAAAAGCTTGTGCTCACTGGAGACGCACTAATAAACTTAATCTTTAGATTCTAGTAGGCGGGAAATATTTTATAGCAGGTATCTAGGTCCCCTCTTTACTGACGCTCGAGCAGACAGCGAAAGGTAAGATGAGGGTAGACAACTTACCTGCGGTGCAGACACACGAATATTTGGCTTTATAACAATATGGATTTTATATTGTCTAAGCGGCACACTTCTGAAACACACAAAGCACGATTATGAGTTTGGAGCATGAAACTTACTTTTTACTGGTTTAGTTGTGAATATTTGCCGGAATGAAGGGAACTGTACGATACATTTTTTTTTTTTTTAGATTTTTGTTACTTTATAATGCGTTATTATAAATTTTAAGTTTTTTTTAGGGTTCTGTTTAGACGAGCGACTAAAGAACTGACGAGTTTAGAGGAAAATTATACTTACATTTAAGCACAAAATAAATTTTATGAACTATGTTAAATTATATATAAGCTAAATGCGTAAATTACATTTATTCTCGATTCGGTTAATGAGGCTAGCATCGACGTAATTATATCGTTATTTTACTAGCTTGGTTAATACTTTGACGTTAAGCTTGAAGTTAACGTGTTTTTACTCGTGGCGGTATGCGAGAGGAAATTGTGAAGTATGTTTTTATTAAAAATTAATTACTACATGCGAATTTTTTAGTAACTTTTTACTGTATATTTAATATCTGTTTTAATATTGGTTTTTAGTTAGGTCTTAGTCTGTAAGGTTTAGGCTAGCAGTATTTGGGTAAAAAGTACCTGGTGCAGTTTTGTGCTCCTGATGATGGACGGAATTATATTATGTAGAACACCTTGCAGATATAAATTTGAAGCGTTACATCTTGTTGTTTGTACTTGCACGCACCTATGAAAGTTAAAAACACATTCATGGCAACAACTCTGTGAATTATTCTGATAATGAGAATGTTTGAAACAAAAGTTGTAGCTATTCAAAACGTACATTCTCTGTTTAGTACCTTTTCGAAAACGATACTGTTTATGATATGTGTTGGGTCCAGATAAGCCAAGAATGAAAATACAACACGACGCATTTGCTTCGCATGCAGGGTTCACTCGGTATATAATTCTTATTGTTTTTCTACGGCAACAGTGGTTAAGTTTTATAACAATGGAGAAAAACATTTGTTTATTTAATGCCCATTTTAATATTATTTTTTGGTTATACCTTGGTGTGTACGGATTTATTGAGATAATTTATTTAAAATATGGATTAATAAGGAAATTGAATGCGAAATTTGTAGGCTGTAACTGTTTGTAATTAGATAGGCGTTTACTGACTTTTGCGGAAATATAATCGATTAGAAACAGAATAGAGGGCGTAATTTTTGATGCGACTACTGTTTATAAACTAGAACCTCAGGTCTGACACAATAACATTTACAGCAATGGTGTCGGGGGGAAACCTGAGGGAAAGAGACTACTTGGAAGACAGAGGCGTTGTTGGGAGGATAATATTAAGATGGATCTTCAGGAAATGGGATGTGAGGGATTGCACTGGTTGAGGATAGGAACACGTGGCAGGCGCTTGTGAATGCAGTAAGGAACCTTCGTGTTCTATTGAATGTAGGCAATTTTTTGACTCGATGAGAACAGGTTAGCTTCTTAAGAAGGGGATCTGATCCATGGAGTAAGAAGTTAAGTAACAAGTAACAATTATGGTTACTACGGTTTCTTCACTATTTTTAGCGTTTTGCAATTACGGTTATGTATTTACACCGCTAAGTCAGTATAAGAATTGAGCTTTTCTTGGCATATCTCTTTTAATATTATTTTTCTACTTAGGTGTTAGTCTGTACAGTTTTATATATGTATGTAGGTAATAAATACCCCAAACTGTTATTTAAATAAATGCATATGGTAAATAATAATATTAAAACAATTATGTTTCGTTCTCTTCAAACTCGGCATCGTGCTTTCGTGTTTCAGTAATATGCCGCTTATACAACATAAAATCCGTATTGTTATAAAGTTAACTGTTCGTGTGTCTGTACCGCAGGTAAGTTGTCCAACCTCATCCTACCTTTCGCTGTCTGCTCAAGCGTCAGACCTTTTTCCTTACTTTCAAATGGGATTAGAACCTAGCAATAATAAATTTAAAAGTGGCGCTTTAGTCGCCGTATTGTAAAAGTTATGTTAAATTAAATAAAGCGCGCTGGCGCCTTATTTTAAAAATTTTAAATTTTAAAAAATAATAAAATTGCGCTCGTCCGCCATATTCTATGATGGCACCCATCCAAGATGGCGGCCAAATAGGCGTCATAATGTCTGCCGGTCAAAACAAAAGGGTTAAGGCGACAAGCTGTCTGGGACAAAAGTAATTTGCATAATAATTTGATCAATTGCATATCAATCAAAGTCGTATGAATAATTAGGTAATTTACATATTTATCAAGGCTCCTGCATATCAATTAGGTAGTATGAACATTCATCAAGGCCATATGATCATCAATTAGATAATTTGCATATTATTTAGGGGTCAGTGACCTACTTCCGGGTATCAAATGGTTAGTCACATGACCAGTGACGTCATTTCCTATCGGTAAAGAGCCATTATTACTACTTAATAGAACTACAAGTTATAAGTGTTCTACTTTTTTTGTAAATGTTTCTGTGCTCTATTGTTTTAAGTGATTTTGCCCGAATATATTTTTATCGATATTTTGATTTTACAAAGATTATTTTTAATCTCCGGTCTGAGTACGAACACTGTCACGTGAGTTCTGTAGCATTCATGTTGTATATTTCCCCCAACAGTTCAGCTTATCTTATTCCATAAAATAGTCTCGCATATCTGCGCTCCAGCTTCTACTCAAGCCTTGCCACTACTCACAATATTATTCAGCACATGACATTTCTTTTGGTTTGAAATAATAATAATTTTTCTTCGAATTTGTCTTTCGTATCTTGCAAAGACTTTTGAATCTTCCACTTTACCTCTTATTCAAGGTAATAACAAATATCTCCATGCTATATTCTCTTTCTTATTGCATCATGCAATTCATTGCTCTCTGTACTTTCTGCGGTTTCCAGTGGTAGAATGACTGGCGAAAAATTAATTTGGAATGATAAGTCTATGGCAGGAAACATTCTTGATTCAAATTGAGGTTGGCCTAATAGTACACTGATTTTGGTATGGACGAACGGAGACACATCATGGATTAACTCAGTGTATTGTGTCTCCAGGCCGAGAACTAACACCGATCGCTGTGCACTATGAAGTGTGTGTGTGTGTGTTTGTGTGTGTGTGTGATGACCTATACAGTAGAAATCTGTTAACATATCATGTGCAGTGACGCACACACTTGTGATGGGCAGAATATCATATCTGGCAATCCAGTTGGAAGTTGAATTTACAACAACTAACACAAAGGAGCCGATCCCAGTGCACTCGCCTTCTAAGAAGTGGGTTTGCGACCGCTCGCTTGTTGGGATTGTGGGTTCGAATTCCACCGGCGACATCATGTCTGTTCCTTGTGATTTTTGTGTGTGTTCTCAGGTAGGGGTCCTACCGACTTTGGTGAGTCTAGCTGAGTTCGATCTCGAAACCTCGAAGATGAAGAGGCCTATGCCCACTTAGGCTGTCGATACATGAAAAAAAGAGCAGAGGATCCCGGTGGCACGCGGTCTAAGGCGTATTTCTGCGGCCACTCGGTTCCTGGGATCGCGGGTTCGAATCCTGCTGACGGCATGGATGTTCGTCTCTTGTGTTTGTTGTGTTCTGTGTAGATAGCGGCCTGTGCGACGAGCTGATCACGCTTTCAGAAGAGTCTACCCGAGTGTGTGTATCTCTAACTGCGTACTTTGTATAAACTTCACCAATGAGGCGGCCTAAGCTCGACTTGGGGTGTTGCGCCACAGAAAGCACAAAATACATAGGCACTGGAGACAATCACTGATGTTTCTGTTTCCTAGAGTTGTTGTGGGATGGAGTGTGGCCAAGTGAAAGTGCCTGGTAAGCTAAAAAAGAAAGACTGCTCCGTGACATTTATTGTTTCGCGAAGAAATGGTAACATATTTAAGTTCGCCATTGGCATGAACGATTAAACGATACTACAAGCTAAGGAAACACTACCCACAGTGCCTGTGTTCAAATCAAGAAACTATTTACATCACGATGTCGTGAGTAGATCCTAATTGGGGCATTTTACGCCACTCCCCGCATGGAAGGCCCCGCTTCCATGTTTGCTGACGTGAGGAAATCTCCAGGTTGCCTTGGAACAAAGGGCATAGCGTTTGTTTCACTAATCTGCAGCAGCAGCAGCAGCAGCAGCAGCAGTGCTGCTCTCTGCCGTTAGCTTGCAACTGCTGCTGCGTCTCCTTTTATACAAACACACACAAAAGCTGAGCTGTGCTAATTGAAGACTTAATTAGCATTCTCTTGTGTTGAGGAAGGCTTCTAGCTAGTGCAAGCAATAATACAGCGCCAGATCTAAATTGCCTCTTTATTGTTCCTCCGATTAATACCGGCCGCTTCTCGCAACGCAGCGTCTTCCCCCACCCAACCACCCGCCAGTCCCCACCATTACTTAGTAGATCCAGGCACAACATTAGAGAAAGACTTTTTACTTTTAGTATAGCCTATACTGTAACAGTGGCTGTTGTAAATTTATGAGAAAGAAGATGAGGGAAGATCTCATTTCTTCTCATCCTGTTTCCTTGCCATTTCCTTTGGAAAATGGGGAGCGAGTTTCTCCAACTAAGTTGAGTACATCTGAGGAATTATTTCAGAATAAACAGGCTGTCTGTACCTGTTTTTGGAGTCGATCAAATTTTTTACATTTGTTTGAGGCACTGCACTACAAACCGGAAGGTCGCGGGTTCGATTCCCAATGATGGTCATTGGGATAAGTCATGGACGTAATCCTTCCGACCGCACTACGGCACTGGGATCGACTCAACCTCTAATAGAAATGATAACCAGAGGTACCTCAGTGGGTAAAGACGGCCAGTGCATAGGACTGACAACCTTACCACCTTCATGTTCTGATGGTCTAGAAAACTGGGAGCCTCAACTTCCAGGAGGCCTAGAAGCCTGTCAGGGCTGAGATGGTAGAGCCTTTACAAGAAATGAGTTATAGTAAACTCTCGATGTTCAAGGGTTTGATATTTTACGGTCTCCGATTTTAATAAGCTTATTTCTACCTTCCGTTACTGGTTCCAACGAATCGGTATAATTCCACGTGGCTGGAGAGTGGGCCCAACCCAACTTCTGCTACCGCTCATGTCACTCAGCTCAGACAAGCCCTATCTCCCATTCAGTGGCACTGTGTATGGACTGTCGCCTTCCTTCAAACATTTAGTGCAGTTCATGCTTCATGACGCTTTGCATTTTAGCAAAAATAAATGTTCGTGATTTTATGCCGTTTGAGGTTATTTAATGATTCCTAAGAATTTAATGTTTGCCATCCCGAAGTGTTTAACACACACACACACACACACACACACACATATATATATATATATATACAATTATGTACCAGTCAAACACAACAAAACATTATTATGTTTGTTATTGTATTAGGGCAACATGTTTCGATTCTTATAGAATCATCTTCAGGACCTTCTAAGATAAAGATCCTTACTTAGCAATGTTTAAAATGCCCTGTGGGATCCCAAACGCTTACATTCTTGGTGTAAAAATGTAAAAAATTCATGTATTCTTATTATACAATCAGGATACTTACTTCTAAAACTTTAACCGGTACATATGAAGGAGGTTAAACGTATGTATTTGTGATGTGTTATTATAGAACTTTGGATATTGTTTTATATATATATATATAGTTGCTAATTACAAAATATGTACACAAGCGTTAAAACGTAAACGTAAAATACTGTGCAGTAATATTACGCTTGGTAAGTGAAATAATCCCTATGTTGACATTATATTCTTGACGAACTTCTAGGCTCTTATAAGAGCCTAGAAGTTTATGGAACCGAGCGGTCTTTTTTACTTTGCAAATTGTTTGCGTTGTTCATAGCGACATTACTGCATGGCCGAAATTCGGGAGACTTCTCCGAATTTAACCTCAGAAGGCAATCAACAATGGAATTTTCAAATATTTTAAAGCGTGTCCAAAACATGTCAAAATCGCTGGTGGCAACGACCATGGTAATTCGAGGCAGATGGTCTGGGTTTAAATCCCGAACCCGGCATTAGAATTCTTCCTATCATCACCACGTTCAGAGGTCTTCTGCTGCTCAGTTAGTCAGGGAACACTTACGGATCTGTGAAGCCTTTCTTTCCTGAAGGTCGCCATTCATCTGCACAAAATTTTGAGTTCTATAATATTACGGAATTTTGCTTTGACTTGACTGCTTATTTCTTATGGATTTTTTTTTTTTAATTCCGTCTGGCTTCATCTTATGGGATTTTCCAGTAGTTAGAATTTCCCCTGAATGCGTTCCGAGCGCAGATCAACATAGTTCCTGTGGCAGGATTGCAAACTTTAGCGTCTGAGCAGACGTCTTTTGGAATGGCATTATACTGCGGTGATTCGGTCGTCATTACCTCATTTGTGAGAACGGAGTGTTGGGTAGGACAGGCTATAGTACTACACGTCACTATCCCTTATACTCCTGCATGTGTGAAAATGGAACCAACCAACGAGTGGCACAACTCCGTGATAGCTATATGATGATGATGATAATGATGATGATGATGAATTTTTAATGTTAATTTTCAATGTTAGGAAAGAATCTCACATTCACAGTTCGGTAACATTTGCTGAGTGGTAAAATGTTGGTGCGTCCGATCTGATATTTTCCTTAGATTTCAAATTTGTTGATTTTTTCAGGAAAACACTGAATATGTGTATATTTCAAATAAACCTGCCTGAGTGCTACATAAAGCGCATTGTAACTTTTCGTCTTATTGTAGTAAGGGACTTACAGGCGACAGTATTTAGTGTCCCGCAAATGGCAAGATCCTTTTTCTGTAATTACTGTATGAGTGCCTGCGTTTCCAGTGGCTCAGGCTCAATTGTTATATTCAAATCGCGAAATGTTTCTCCAGCCTCAGCTCGCACTTCACAGAAAACACAGACTCCCTCGATTATAAAGACGAAGCACGGCATTATACCACAAAAACTACGTACGTCTACTTATAAAGCGTATGTTTATTGCCCATTTTTCAACAGAATCGAGCTATGTCAACAGATATTAAAAATCTCAAATATGGTGATTCACAAAATTATTCTAATGGGATTCGCGCTGTTCCGTAATGACAGGCGGGCGGACGGACTGACGTGACGAAAGTGTTAACCACTTTTCGCAAATGCCATGCAAAGTTCACCGACGAAAGCAAATTATTCACGATTCAAATTCCCACGTGTACTCAGAGAAGTCGTAGGGTTTTGTGTTGCTGGTAATAATAATAATAACAATAATATAATAATGTAGGGTGCTGCCACCTATCTTAATGGCCGTCTTTGTCGCACTCAAAGCCAGATTTTAATTACACCCAGCAATTGGTTACAATCAGGTTCACTTATCTGCAGTAGTCTATATAAGAGGCTGACTCCGTCTCATTAAGCCCCAACTACGCAAATGAGGGAAGGAGGGAGTCAAATGAAAGGGAGGGAGAAAGGAGGGTATTCATGGGCTTGAAATCTCTTTTATCTCATTGGCTGGTTGTTTGCTTCTAGCTCTGCTATCATCTCAGCCGCTCAGTAGTAAAACAGCGCAAGTCGCATAATTTCAACCTACACTTCCATGTAAATCCACCTACATTCTCTCTATTTCATTTATCTTGGCGGTCATCAGATAATTCATTTTCCAAATATATTTTCCCAGTAGGTCCCGTAATCAGTGACCCATCAAGCCTACTTAATTCTACCAATTACCTTAGTTCGAGAAAATTGGACAATGTTCAGAACAATTCGAGGTTAGGACTATTAGCTCATAACACACCAGATGGCAGCAGTCATGCTGCAATTTATGTGTGACGTAAAACTCTTACTGTCCATCAGACACAACCCTTTATTATTACTTCAAAACACTACATGTTTCGATAAGAAATTGGTCATCTTCAGGTGTTACAATACAGAAATCGTAAAACGAGGTAAAAAATGTGAATACATTTTGTGAGATCTCACAAAAGATGTAAAGAATGTATTACAATTAATTTGCAATTCTCAATGTTGTCTCGAATAATTACAGAAAGTGTATTGTTTGTTTACGGAAATTTTTACATTGCCAGTTCCTAGTTAAAATACGTCAAAATCAATTCAAATTAAAATCTTTCCAGTTTATTATCCACACCAACAAAGACAACCCATATACATATATACATACATACATACATACACATTTACGTGTGTGTATATATAGCTGATCACTGGCAGTTGGTTTTAAGCTTGGCATATTGTTCTTCCTGAAGATGGAACACTTGTACCGAAACATGTCGGAGCTACATTTGTAAAATTCATGTGTGTGTGTGTGTGTGTGTGTGTGTGCGTGCGCGCGTATATGTATATATAATGCTCTGTATTTCATTGGTGCAATACATTGCCATAGAATAACAAATATTTGAGTAAGTTATAATTCTCCTGAGTTCGTTATTACCCCTTTTCCTTTGTTAGGGTTTTTACAAAACATTTCAATTTTGTTTACATGTTAAGCTCCTACACCTGTGGTTGAGCCACAGTTACTTGCAAACTGTTGTCCTTATCGGCGCATGGGGTTAATTCTAAGGCGTTAAATTTTGAATATCTTTTCCTTGAATGTACATTTTAACACACAATTATAACACACGTGAATTATATTAAAGGCCATGCAATCCATTCTTTTAACGTTAAGTAAAGGTAAAGGTCACCCTAGAACAGACCACAAAGGCCCAGAGAGGGAGTAGAGGTATAACTCTACTCTTCCTTTAACATCGGCGCTAGATGTGGTGGGTGGTCAAAGCCACGTCCCGGCCGGGTTACCCCTGGCAAAGATCCGTTAGGGCCGGGCTGGGCCCCAGGGCCGGTGTGGACTGGGGGGGAAGGTCCCGCCCCCCCCCCCCCCCCGGGATTCGATCCCCGGACCGTCCAGGACGTGGCGTGTCGCTTTACGGACTGAGCTATCCCGGCCCAACTTCTTTTAACCTACATCTTTCATCTGTTCACGATGTGAAATATTGGTAAAGTAATATCTCTCACAAAGATTTAGTTTTTAGCTGCATAAAATATGTAATTATTTCAAGAAATATTCTTTGTAAAACAGAAATTTTGTGCATCAAGTTGGTTAATCACTGAGATAAATATACTGAGATGCACGGTCAGCAAAACGTCAAAGAAAGTAGGGTATTATTGTCTGCCATACCAGTAGATTCAGTTTGGGGCTGAAAGCACTTAGGCTCGAGAGAGACATCGTTACCTACAGTTGTTGACAGAACCTTGTGCAGAGCTGGCAGTGTTGTTGTGTAGTGTGGAATAGTTAGTTAAACGGAGGGTTGGAGGGGGGGAAAAAGAGGATGGAGCGCTAATGTTCCAGTTGGTCGGCTTATTTCTATATAACCCATCCTCTCCCTCTAGAAAGCTTTACCCCCCTCTTCCCTTCTATCTGTAATTTCTCTCCCTCATGCTATCTGCCTGTAAACAAATTCATTTTATCACCAACAGAATGAGAGAGAAACAGGAAATTGAGGAGAAACGAGCCCAAATGTGAGATACATGCTCTCCGTTTGGTGTAAAAATGAACAATCTTTCTATGTCTTTGTCGCACTCGAGCGCTGTCGATCTGTCCCTCTCTGTTACTCCCTTATCCGCAGTAGCCATACTGTGCTCCCTCGTTCTAATGAAAATGAAGTAATTAAAAGTATAAAGCTTTAGGGTTAATTACGGTTCTCTTGCGCTCGTTTTGTGTTACAAGCCCACCCCCTGCCTTCGCCACCCTCCCCCCCACTCCTCTCCTGGATTATTACGTGGGTTTTTGATGGGCCAATTAAAATCTGGCTCCCATTGTTTTAAGCTGGCGCGCCACCTAACTATACTGAGTTTTATTAGCTAGAAGAGTTAATTCTGGCATGGCGACGGGGCATAACACAATGGCGCTGTTCGTGTGGAAAACCGGGATCTGAATACACAAAGTTTATGAAATAAAACTGATAGATCGTATGAAAATACTGCTAACGTGCACAAACCAGCAACTTTTATAACTACTAAGTGAAAAGCATGGATTTTTTTTTTACAGTACAAATTATAACCGGCAGTTGCAATATTCAAATTAAAAAAAGTAAATCCTAGGTTGTCAGCAAGTCCCATAATTAAGGTATACAAACTCTGTGACAGATAAAAATGAAGGTAAATTACTTCAACGAAGAGAGGAGATTGAATTCAAGGATTTTTTTTTGTTGAAATGTTTCGTTTGAGCATTCAGTAGCATTCCCGTTTCAGTATCAAGTGTATTCCCTCTTCCAGATGAATAACTGAATCCTGAAGTACACAGAATGCAATTTCGATATTGTTGTATATGGACGTGAAACTCAACAACACTCAAGAATCATAGACTGCAGCTTGAGGTTATTTTACTAAGTAGAGAGGCACTGTACGTATCAAACAATACTTAGGCACATAAAAATTGTTGCCGTGGATAAACAATAAGTATTTCATTTTATGGTTGTGTATTTGTAGCCTTAGGTATCCAGCATGCAAAGCGCATGTGCCATATTGTCATCTGTTGGATGTCCTACTCTACGATATTTTTTGACATTATCTCATACACGGCATGGTTTTCGAAGAAACGTTTTTGTTGTGCTGTGATTTTTCTACAACTTTTGTCTGAAATATTTCTCATTCTAAGTAGAATTTAGCGAGACACTGTCATAAATCTTCCTAGATACTCACTTAAAGTACCCGTTAGTCATGTCAGATTTTAGTAAACTTGAATTATCTCGACAGATTTTCGAATCGTAGGAAGGAGAGGCGCACGGACAAACGGATGGACAGACATTAGGACATAAAGCAGCTAATAGTCGCCTTTCGCAATTTTGGTAACCCGCTTAAAATGGCTTTGAGGATTTCCTAATCAAGAGAAAGCTGGAAAAGGATAAAAACTGCAATATTGAGAATCTTCATACATTCCCAGCTTCACCAAAAATATCACTGAGTTCTTGTATGCAGCAAAGTGAGCATGTTTACATTCGTGGCAAAATTATTGGGGAAACAGGGAAAGAAAAAATATTTTGGGAGAAACAGGTATAGATGGCAGGGTAGTATTTGACTGGCACTTAGCCGCTTACTGCACGATTTTTATGCAACGAACATTTAAAAACTGATTTTCTATCGATCATTGAACTCTCACAGTTATAGAAATCAGTTCATGCTGTTTAGAAAATAGCTGTTTGTTCTCAGTACCGCACTGAACTCTTGAATATGACGAAATGCGGATATTTGACTGTTACAGCAGTTACAACATACAGTAATCACACTGATATAGAAGACTGAAGAACATTACATTGCAGGCGAGGACTAGACTGACTTATCCGATGATATGGTCCAGTGGCTGGCTGATGTATGCTCGTACCTAAGATTCGTTTTGCCTGAAATTCTGGAAAATTTACTTTTTCTGAGCTGTTTTAATTACCGCGTGTAATATCTTCAGAAAATATGGAAGGCATTTCTGGGCATGCGAGTTTTTTTCTTACGTTAATTCTGACGCACCCGTTCTACGCTTGTGGCTGCCTTTTATTCCCTGCTCTGGGACTCGGCTCACTTTCGGCAAGGCTTCAACTAGGGATACGTCAAAGTTATCACCTAACAGTTTTTACTTAAACTGTTCTTCCTCAAACGACGCCTCTAACCCAGTGGTTACCGCTCGGTTCTGTGTTGGGGGATAAAAACGGCCAAGGCGGGTGTTTAACCACTCATCTTCACCTACTGCTGAGGCAAGGAATGAGTGGGGCTCTACCTCCCTACCATCTGTTTGCCTTCATTGCAAATCTAGAGACAAATTTACCTGGATGACTGCTAAATCCAAAAGCTCCGTGGTTTTGTTTGGTCAGAGAATTCTCCAAGGTTTATGAAGCCCTGCGTACAGGAGCGGTGATCACAGAATCAACCAGTGGTGCGTGTGGGCTACTGAGCCAGCTGAATCCAGCCTACATGATCCTGTCCTATTTCTCTCAGCTCAAATTCACATTCATCCGCGATGTCTCTAATACATTTTGTACGCATGAGCTTCTATCATATGCATGCTAAATGCCCAACAAGTTACGTCCTCAATGTATATCATTCTAAATAAATTTTTAAAGTGTAAGCCTACGCAATATACGAGGCCTCTCCGGAATGTATCCTGCCATTCTGAATATCTCAAGAACCGGTGGCCTGACCTTGATGTACCTTGGCAGCCAGTCGGAGGAGATCTTACTGGCATCCACGAACAGTCACTCTCCGCTGGGGCTAGACAGTCGGCAGTGAGATGCCGTTGACTGAACTTGTGTACTGTCTGACCGTCGCATTCAAAATGACCGAGCCAGCAGATCAGCGAATCTGCCTCAATGCGCCTGCCCATTCTACAGCTCTCGTGCAGGCTTTTTTTTGGCAAAACATCGCTTCACCCAGGTCTCTCAGCACCCCTACAGCACAGCTTTGGCTCCCTAGGACGTATGGCTTTCCCAAAGCTAAAAATTACCGTTGAAAGTGAGGAGATTTGTGAATGCGATGGTCACACAGTACACAAGCTCAGTCAACGGCGTCTCACTACCGACTGACTAGCCCCACGGGAGAGTGACTGTTCATGGGTACACAGTAACGTCTCCTCTAACTGGCTGCTGAGTTACTTCAAGGCAACGCGACCGGTTCTCTAGATATTCAAGATGGCTCTATACTTTCATGACAGGCCTCGTTTACCTCTTAGCATCCTTCCTTTTGGTCCAAATAATTTCCTCCGCACTGCGTTGTTTATCATTTTCACTCCCCTTAAGAAGAGTTAGCTTACTTGAAATACTTGCAGTTCCACTCAAAAACTTGCCGATTTCAGGGTTCTATACAAGAAAGTGCGTAGAATAATTCATATCTGAACGACTATCAAATATGATTTGCTACATGTATCCAGTCCCTTCACCAGTCATAGTGACGTGAATGCAGGATATTCCCGTGCTATTGCGAACACACTGTAGTTTTGTTATGTTTTATATGGAACAGTGTTAGAACCTTCAGAGTACTCGATCACTAGGAGGCCAATTACCAGCCCATTCTTCTATCCCCGTCTCGCGTCCCAGCTTTCTGTAGACACCCCCTGAAGTGACATAGGGCAGCCGTACCGCTGCACTTATTGGTTTGGCTTCCTGCAGCTGACACGCTCGTCACCAGATAAAAGATCTGCGCTGTATGTACACATTGTACGTACACATGCCCACTGGAGCACAATGTCTACGAACTTGGACCGATTTTCAGTAAGTCTACCGATATTTTTATGGAAACGTTATCTGGAGCAACAGAAGAGGCACAAGCACGCAGGTTCACATATGCACAAACACGGTCATAGAAGAGAAACACTTGCGTCTAACTGATTTTCTTGCTCACGTACTGGGGTCGGGATAGCGTACTGGGCATGGAGACTGGCTACGGAGTTCGATGTTCGGTGGGTGCAAGAGATTTTCTCTTCACCAAAACCCGTCCAGATTGGCCGTGGGGCCCCACTCATCTTACTGTAACGGGTACTGGGTTCTTTCCCAGTGGTAAGGCGGCCGGGGCTTGGCAATGACCACCCACTTCCTTTCTAAAGTCAACGTCGGAACAGATTAGATGTATATGCTTAGTTTATTTCTGTGTTTTCATGGCAGGTTACAGGGATAATTTATCCTTTACTTACACGCAACCCCCACGACACAGAGTCGTTCTTGTGTGTTTCGCCTATTGAAGAAATTTTCCGCGTTTTCTTCAATACTGTTTTCACAACACCGTGTCACTTGTCCTTGTCCTGAGCCATATCAATCCAATCCCAACAAACCCTTTATGTAATTTCCCTCTTTCTCGTTGCGTGCCACATGCTGCATCCACCTCTTGATTACCATAATATCTATTATGGAATAAAAATCCAGAAACGTCACAATATGCATTTTCTCTATCTTCTATCCTCCTCCCTCTTAGGCCGAATATTTTCGTGACCACCCTCAGCTTATGTTCTTCCCGTAATGTGAGAAACCAAGTATCACACCCACATAACAACACATAAAATTATATTTCTTTGTACTTTGGTGTTTATGCTCTTAGACACCGGAAGAGGAGACAGCATTTTGGGAATCATCTGTTGATTGCAGTGGGCCGATAACTGTGCTAATTATTTCACAAGTGTAAAAGGAGATTTATAAAACGAGAAAAGTTGAGGTTGAGAAACGTTTCAAAATGTAGCGCTGTGGATGTTGGTAATTAGATAATTACTGTTGCTGCTGCTGATAATGATGATGATGACAGTGATAAAATAATAGACATGATTACATAATTAACCTTTTAAAGCCTACTGGTTGCGTGCACCGACAGGTTTAAAACTTAAGAATTGACAAATTCCCCCCCTCTGTCTTTATGTGTTTTTTGTTTACCTCAGAACAAACAGCGACTTTTGCCCCATATAACATAAATTGATTAGTGTTCATAACCGAGATGAAAAGTGTTTACTGCGCGGTACGGACTGGGTCTTTAAATAGAGCAGTCTGTGCTTCTTCTTTAAATGGCTAATAATAAACGTAAAGTGACAGTAATGATAACTAAAAACTAAACTCCGTGGCCTTAGTCCGCACGCGAACTATACCGACAGGGCGGCCGCCGCCGGTCGGCGAAGTTAGTGCCAACTTTTGCGGATAGAGGGGTGTCACGTGGTCAGCGCAACGGGT
>Ga0123352_10006936_pt1 | contig 17434 bp, 18 predicted proteins | sample TergutLab28metaG_FD_89700 | JGI IMG/M metagenome (GOLD analysis project Ga0123352, IMG submission 89700) | Labiotermes labralis P1 segment gut microbial communities from Petit-Saut dam, French Guiana - Lab288 P1 | ecosystem: Host-associated > Arthropoda: Insects > Digestive system > Gut ... | reverse complement strand
GCATACCGCCTGGTGGCACTCAAAGAAATTTAGGAATTTTTTTGATAATTACAATTTAGAAACATTAACTGCACTATTGAAATTGCTTTAAATTACTGAAATGTAAAGAAAAATATTTATAAAGTTTATACCAAAATAAGTCTAATATTTCATAGTTAAAATACCAACACAGACTCTAATTGCACTAAATTAGACAAGTAGCAACTGCAAAATTTCAGGTTTTCACAGTCTTGCTGTTTCCCTGGTTGGCAACCCATGAAACATCCCAGTACACCAGTATCCTGCCAGCAGGCAGTACCTAGTTGAACATGTACATTTTGTGCTGTGACAGTGCAGTGGTACATGAGAAAAAGTTTGAAAAGCATGGCTATAAGGACTGTAGTGCCTTCAATGTAAGGGTCAAGCAGTCTTCTTTCACTTCACTTTGTCAAATGCTATAATACTAAAGCCCATTTCCCACTATGGGTCAGCTCATAGTCCATTTGTGCCTAGCGAAAATAACAGTATTCTTCACCTGTATTTAAATGCATCTGTCTGTGTCAGTTCTGTGAGCTGAATACGATCACTTCATAAACACTGATACTAAAATGCAGTGAAGAACATCTAACTGTCTGTTGACTATTCCTGTAACGTGACCTTGGTGTAATGCTCTCTCCATTTATCATGATGAACTGAGATAAAGTGGTAATATCATCTTGCTGTTGTCATATATCACACGCCAAGACACAGACAAAAGAATTTTGCAGATATACAAACCAACTAAATTCAGCACAAAATAGATTGAATAACAAAAGGCTATTAACAATTTATGACAGGGCACACATGGTATTTTTGGCTTGAAGGACAGCCCTGTTTCAGCCAAACTGATACTTTTTTTTAAAAATAATATCACCGCTGTAATAAACGTACAGTTTGTTACCATTTCAGGCAGCTTAATGTCCAGTTTGTACACCAGCTGGATTGTCAACTGGATTAGAAATATTTTTTGAGAGGTTCACCAAGAACCTCCTCCAAATTCTGGACTGCCTTCTGGCATTGTGACTCGACTGCTTCTTCCTCATCCTCAAGTAGTTCAGCCAGAAATGGAACAGTTTCTGGCAAGAGGGGAAGGAAATCTTCACCAAGTTTGTGGGCCATTGCACACAGGACCTCCAGAGAAGCAAGGCGAACCTTACAGGACAAAGAACACAACGTGATAACACAAAAAGTACAACACAGTGTAGTGTAACACATGGGTACAAACATTCTGCAGGCAGCAGGCTGCTCTAAACCACTGGAATGTATCTACTGATTACACAGCATCACGTTACACTCTATTGGCTTTTTCACCAGTGGACACAACCTTCTGGTGTGACACTGTGTAGCACGGTACAGGGGAAGGCTGCTGCCATCTTCAGGGAAGAAAAGGCACCACTGGTTGATACGCACTCCTGTGAAAACCTCAGATGTCACAGGCGGCCACAGTAATACACAATGCAGCAGTTTACACAGCTGACACATCAAGTCTGTAGGGTATGAGTGACTGACTGTAGGCAGCAAAGTCCTTCTTGAGAGTGACCAGCTCCTCAGCCAGTGAACAATTTCATTATCATGCTCAAAGGAGCCTGTCACTTGTCTCTAACCTGAGCCAGATGAATCCAGTCCACTCTATTCCATTCTATTTCTTGTAGTTCCATTATAATATTGTCCTCCAAGTGGTTATTTCCTTCATGTTCCCCCACCACTTCTCTTCTACACCACAAACACCACATGCCCCATGATTTTCACCCACACTGAACTTTGAGAAGCCTGGTTTGTGTACAGACACACATGGACCATGCTGTGCAGTTCACAAACAATCAGCAGGTTTGTTGAGACTGTATAAGGCAGACTTACATCAATTTGCATTTCATTATTCCCCATTTTTAACAAAGCTTAATAAACATCAAAGAATGCTGTTGGTAATTCTGTATGTTTTGCCATGGAGTACAACATTTCTGATCTTGTTTTCCGACCTCACTTCTACAAGCTATGATGAAGAAGACAACAAGAAATGCGTGTGCGCGCGTGCACATATACCCTTTTCATGAAAGTATAAAATTCTTATTACTTGTTCTTGATATAAAGGAGCAAAAGGAAAGTAAGAAAGCAACGATACAGGCCTAATAGTGAAATGTGGTGGTAAATTGCGAAGTTGGTGTGGTAAGAATACTGACATTAGACATGTACAGAAGAATTATGTCAGAAGAAGCCTGATGAAGGGAAAGGTTTACATTTTCCATTCCACTCACCTGTGGCAGATTGTGACGAGCTTTGAGCAAGACCTGGTAGTTGAGCTGCTTCCACAAGGCATCATCTGCTGCAGCAACAGCAAACTGAGCCAAGCAAGGGGCAAGCAATGAAGACACTCGCGACTGTAGAGACTTTACACCTCCTAACGTGTTCTCCAGCTGCAAGTGTAAAGTTCAGTGGTAACCAAAGGTACAGCTGTTTTAACATTAGATAACTACACACAGTATATGTATATGTTTGTATAACTCTCATAACAAAGTGTTAGTTCCCTGAATAATATTTCTGAAGGATAAGCAGTGTGTCTTTTGTGAGGCAGAAACTGAACATTTAAATATTTATATACTTTGCTCTTTAAAGTAATATAATATGCAATGTGAAGCTTGCCAGCTTTGTGTAATTGTCTGTATTATTTGTTCCTTTTAGTCACTGTAGGCTCTGAGCAGTCCCAGTCTTGACATTCCATAGAACAAATAGCGAACTGACACAGAAGTACACACTCATGTGTCAAACATGAAGATAAATTACCAATAGTCCACAAACTTCGTTAAGTCTGAGGTTTCCTTGGTGTAAATTAAAAAGGTTCAAGGTTTTTCAACTAAAAAAAGACCTCTAATGTAATTTTAACAATTACCAAACATAATTAACAATGAACCTTAATAAATCTATAAAAATTTTTTTATCAAATTGTAAGCTTGCAATTTAATGTGGCCTTTTAGGGTTAAAATCAATTTAGCATACTGGTTATAAAACCAATTTATAGCATCACCCTGAAACAGACACTTAAAAACACAAAGAAGAGGACAGTCAGTGTCCCCAGTAAGATATGAACACAGCACTGCCCAAATACAAATCAATAAACTCACTACTTGAACCAGCATGCTCAGTGCATCACAAGCTACAGCAGACAGTAGCAATAAGAACGCTTCATTTCGTAACATTACAATCTGTTTAGCTTCTAGACTTCACATTCAAGAACAAAGCAACTTCATGAGGTGAACGAACCACCTGGCCGCCTCTCACAGGAAGAGCTAATATCAGTGACTGGACCAACGACTGACAACAGGTCTTTATGTCGACCCAATGCAGCAGGTGCCTCGCAGCACTGCATATAACACTATGGACAGAGGTCAGCTGAACTCAGTGAATTATACAATCATCAGAAACTTTTCATTTCTCTTCTTCTTCTTCTTCTTGGGTGATATGACACTCTCTCAGTGGTGTTGCAGAAGATTCATTGTCTTCTTAGAGGTGACAGAATGCCCCTGGGTGAGTCATTCCCCATATCCTGCAGAAACATAATGCCTTCACCTGCCAGGGTCAAACAGTTCAAGAAAAACACCTGCTTTTGCACCTTATAATATGTTTACCTATTCTTCATGAACTGCTTCACCCTGAAGATGAACGCAGAACAATCCTTCAACATACTGGAAACCCATGACACACCCAAGCATCACACAATTAAAGACCTGAATCCTCCACTACACCATCGTCAGAACCTCAAATCTTGCAGCTATTTACTGTAAGGTACAGCAGTAACATCTCCTGGTAAGTCAGCTGTACTGCACACCTTTATCACACCTGATGTCAAGCAGCCAGTGGGTAGACCCTTCCTGAATGAGAAGGAGAAAGACAGACGCTTCTACAGCGGACCAGTCAGAAGGGAGTATATTATTTGAGAACTGCAAAAAGTGGCATATCAGGCAAACGGACAGGCCGGGTTAGTTACAGCAAGCTGCCTATCCGTGCAATTTACAGTGACAGGTGACACAGAAATGTCGATGGTCTGCATGTTGTGGTGGTGCAGGAGAGTCAGAAGACTAAACCAAGTAGAGTTCTGAGTATGAATAGAGAGGACTGTATACATGGTGGAAAACAGTGAAGATGTTCTAATAGGGCACATGGGCCCAGAGCACTGAGGTCATAAATCAGTGCAGTGTGAGTTCTTGTGAACAATTATCTTAATTCTTGACATGATCTTTTTAATATTACTAAATCTTTTAAATCTTTGAACAGCAGTGTCAAACATAGGCAATTTGTGAACCCACACGCTTATCTGTTACAATATTCGTATTTCGGGGGGGGGTTAGGTTTCTGTGACCGTGCATCGTGAGCAAATTGTGAAGTGAGAGAGAAAACTGAGTCGAACAGTAACCTTCACAGTGCTCGCACCCTGCAACACAGCGCCCCACAACCGTTACCAACCACATCCAGCAGAACCAGTGCAGCACACCACGTGCAGTAACACATGTCTTGTACTCCTGAAGATGGGCATAATGATGCCCGAAACATGTTGAGAAAGTATTGATAATAAACATCTAACTGTTGCATCTTGTTGGTTTTCTCTCTCACTTCAAAATTTGGGGGGGGGGGATTTATCCTGATAACAAAGGCAGTAGGATCCTGTGAAACGTCAGTAAATATCTACCAATGTGCCAAGAAAGTCATGTTCAGTGCTGTACCTGATCCACTAGGGGCTGCATCAGAGCATCGAAACGCTCTTTATTGACAAACCCCTGGCCACTGTCATGCTGAAACACCCTGTACAGTGTTTGCAGGACATACTGGAGCAACAGCTGGGCTGATGCTTCCTCATACGCTTCACCTTCAGTTCCACTGTCTTGTAACTTGCACACATTGGTGCGATCCAACAGTGCTGATGCATTTTGGACTAGTCGTCCAGCAAACAGCACAAACAGTCCCTTCAGGCTCTCTGCAATACTGCTGGACAGTCTGCAAAACAGAACAGCTACACAGTGACTGCAGCCTCCTAACTTATTGTTCCAATTCACAGTACTGCAGAAGGTGGCTAGTATCGAGTGGTCTTTAGTTCGTACCAAAATTCACAAAAAAACAAACAAACATGCTAGCTAGCTGAATAACCAACCAACCACCCAATTATATACTAACTAAACGAAACAAACCAACCAAACTAAGTAACTAACCAACCAACTCTTCAGTTCATGAAGCAGAGTCCTTCTTGAAAAGCTACAAGGTCCTCAAAGAGCCGGCCACTTGTCTGTATCATAAGCCACAAGAATCCAATCCAAACTACGTCATCTAACCATATTTCTTTAAGACTCATTTCAATATTACCCACCTATTTACAGCTAAGCCTTCCAAATGGTATCTCTCCTTCAGGTTTCCCCACCAAATCCCAGCATCTACCTCTCTTCTCCTCCCACCCTGCCCATCTCAACCTACCAGATAATATGCGGTGAGTACAAAAATGAAGCTCCTAATTAAGAAATTTTCTCCATTCTCCTATTACCCAACTTTCACAGAAATTCTTCTTGTACGAAGCCATTCATTACGACAGACACACAGACACAGAAGGGTATGACAGTATCAGCGTATCTCACACAAGGAGTATGGAATCCACTATCCAGAAAGCTTGGAACCAAAGGCTTTCTGCATATTGGTAATTTCTGAATTTTGGGTCTCTTAGCCAAAACAAATTATAAAATATGTAAATTCAATAATTCAAGACATTTGCTAATGGTTTCTGTACCAAAACAGGGCTTGAAGAGGAACAGTGAGCTAGCTTGCACTTTTGTCAGGGAAACAGTCCTGATATCTTAAAATATATCTTTAAATGCTTCATGCATTTTAACTGTTTCATGCAATTAAGTTTTGATGTGGGGGGGAGGGGGAGGAGGAGGAAGTTGTAAAACCCCTTGTACTATACAATCTCACATAACACATTTATCAGAAGTAATATGTTTTTGTTCCAGTCCCCTAGTACATTCCTCCATTAAAGTAATGTGCTCCTCAGTTGACACGTGTTCTGCTTCATTTTTCCCTTCATCAGTCTTCACCGTCATTATGACAAGTCCCTGCCAGTTTCCCATAAAGTAAGATACACAGTAGAGTCTCAATATTTGGTCTTCTGACCTTTCCTAACTACTCATTGCAGTGCCATGGCTTCAGCTTTTCAAAACTCTTCCAACAAACTGGGATGAGGTCACATGACCTGAAAGTTGGCTTCCCCCACTCTCCTGCTATTGCACAGATCACTCTCGGCTCAGTCAAGCTCTGTCTTTCATTAAGACAGGTTCAATGCTTTTGTGCTTTAGGGAATGACACTATTCTTCAATTATTTAATGTATTTTATGCTTCTAAAAAGTGTTTGTACTTTATTACCAATAAATATTCATGCTTCTTACACTTAAGAGATTATTTTATGTTTTTATTACTGGGTATTTCATACAAAGTCTTGCAAACATACAAGCTTTTTACAGTGAAAACAGATTCTGAAGTTTGTGATCATTCTGTTGGTCCCAATTAGTCACAAACATTGATACTCTAATGTACAGGCAGGAAATGCCACAGCAACTGTAACTATCACAGACCAAGCTCCTACTATTGACAAGCCTCAAGCACATCCATCACACAATATTGCTTACCTGTAAAATGTTATGACACGATCTTTATGTGCTTCTGCACCAGTTGCCCAATGGAACAGGGTGTAGTACAAAGAGCGAAATGTTGACTCAGACAATTTCAGTATAAGAACAACAAGAGCTTCCACAACATAGCCTTCTGCTAGCTCAATGTCATTGTGTGATACTGGCACATCAGAGGCCCCAGTGGAACAGTCCGCTCTGAACTGCAGTGCTGACGTGAAGAAGGCTGTGAGGTCTGACACTAACTGTGTCAACTCTGATTGAGTCAATGTGCTGAAACTGTCTGCCAGAATAGACAGCAGTGGACCAAGGGCTGAATATTGGTGATGTGCAAGCAGACGGGTATAACACCGACTGACAGCAGGAGTCAGCACACGACCTGGGACAGTGCTCGACAACTTCTGTCTGTAATACACAAACGAAACATAATATACATTAACAGAACAGAGTTTTAGACATTCACAGTGGTGCAGTTGAGGTTTCCATTCTTCTGGGATGTGGTACCACATTGCTGGTTCATTGTTGCCCAGTGTTTTGAGACAGTGTGATCATTTCATCTTACAGAGCCCAGATGTCCATGAAGAATGGACATTTTGACCCATGAAGATGAGGGCACCAGGCTGTCTCAAAACATCAAACACCATGTCCCATCAGAAGGGAGACACACCCAGTGCTGGCTTTAGGGGTGTGCAAGCTGGGATGCAGACTTTAAGGGGTACCAAAAAGACTCTGGTATTGACAAGAAACTGTTGGTATTTTCACTTTTAGACCAAGCTGAGCAAAATGTACATACAGTGAAACCTGTGTTAAACAGAACCTGGGCATAACATAAAAAAAGTCATTAGCAGAAAACGTTTACAGGACCAAGGACCTGGAGTCACAAGGATCCAGTGTTACAATACCTATATACAATGGAATCAGCCTGCAACCAAAACAATTTTCAGTCCTCCTCCATAAAGTCTTTGGTAAACAAACCCATCACCCTCAGAAATCTGCAAAATTACTGCCTCAACAAGACAATGCACCTTGCCTCTGTGCTACCAATTACTATAAAGAATGTCACTGTTGGAGTGTGCAGAAGTGCCAGCATTACCAGTCAAGCTTTATACTGCAGGCACAGATAAGAAGTGTGACATGTCTTGGAGAAGGCAAGACAAAATTTGTGATGATGGGTTCAGCAGCAAATGTGTTATAATAAAAAATTACTGTGGAATCCTTCAGTTGCCCAGCTACAGATACTTGAACAGCATCTTGTGGCTGGCATCACAAATGTACAACAACAAACCATTTCATTATCAGTGAACTCATATGCTGTGCTGGTGGGATGCAGAGCTGTCAGACACAGGGAGGTATCTGCTCCTCCAGGTTGGGGGTTGTGATATGGGATGAACTGGGGAGTGGAAGTTGCAATATGTGATGAGTTGGGGGTTCGGAGTTGGGGCATGCAATGAGGTGGGGGATGGTGGTTGTGAGTTGTGGTATGTGATGATTTGGGGGTTGGGTTGTGGTATATGATAAGTTGGGGGTTGGAAGTTGTGGTATATGATGATCTGGGGGTTGGAATTTGTGGTATGTGATGAGCTGGGGGTTGGGAGTTGTGGTATGTGATGATGGCTCCACTGGTCCCATCCCAATCCTCAAACTGTGTTAAATGGACAGAACTGACTGACAGGCTGTAACAGCCACAAGCATTTACTTTCATGCTTGGAGTGGCACAGAAAGGAATCTGATGGAAGTCAGACCTTTAAAAAAGTTACTGCAATACACCATTCCAGGGGACTGAACACCCAAGCACTAGATAGGAGGTAACAGTAGACCACAGCTGAGGCCATCTATGGCTAAGCCAGGCAGTAGTAATGGGGGGAGGGGTGTTTGGAGAAGGTAGTGTCTTTACCTGATTGCTTTCAGCTTATGTACAACAGGTGTGACTTTTGAGTCATCACTAAGTTGCTGCCACTTGGCTGAATGGATGGAAACCTCATGTAGTAACTTGTCCATATAAGGACTCAGGAAGTGCGGTAAACTCTCCACAATCTTCAGGGTGGCTGTGACGATGCTCAACAGAACCAAGTTCGGACTGAAAGAGAGAATACACCGTTCACAAGAGAATGCACTGCTGTTGACTGCAGGATTCCACTCTTTGCAGATGTGATGCTGCATCACTGCGCGGTTCCCAATGTTGCAGACTTGCATCTTTGATATCTCTCTCTCTCACTCTCTCTCTCTCACACACACACACACACACACACACACACACAACACTATTATCGCTTATTACATACTTCATACATCATCTTGTGTTACGATATATTAACAAATACTGGGCACAGATCAGTCCCTAACGTACTAACCTAAATTTTAGTCTCAGGGCAGGGACCAAGCCTCTCCCCAAAATGTAGTTCTTCATTGTTATTATTATATTACTGCCTTTCAATATGAGGTGATGGATGCAGTCCTAGAAGTAGACACTCACAAATTACACTTTGGAATTTACCTGACCACACCAAATGAAATACAAACACAATATTTACCTTTCTAATTCCTGCTGTCCATGCAGAACTTTAATGACAGCTGGCATAAACTGGCTCAGCATACCAATAGCATTGGCCCTCAGGACAGAGACAAGTTCTGCTAAGCACAACACAACTGATGCCAGCAGGTTCTTCTGAACTGCATCTGACTGGACTAGTTTTGTCACTCGTTCCAAAATCTTTAAAGAAGGACATCATGATTAGGTTTACACAGCCACCTGCTTTCAATGGAACAGAAGTCCCTCTCTGGTTTGCTATTAGCCCAAAACATATGAATCACAGCGGTCACTGTATGTACCATTAACTTCAACATCACAAAGGCCAGCATTTTGCGATTGTGAGATCTGTCGTAGGAAAAATGGAAATGGGGCAGGTGTTCTCTGAGTGCTTAAGTTGTTGCCTGTCAGTGTGATCCCACCAGTGGCCCACATTCATCTTCATCTTAATGCTAATATTGTCGTAAGGACATGTGGGCAAAGCTGGGGGACCTTCAAACCAAGCAATGCTCTCTTCACTGGACAGAAAGTACTGTCACACTGTTTCTGTTCATGCCTTAATGAATTCATGAATGTACTTGTTCCAGGATACTGAACGGCAGTTTACCTGTTTGAACTGTGATGGATTTTCAGGTGCAAGATACCGTGCGAGGAGTTTCACTGACAACATGGCTACTTGCTGATTGGTCTCAAGGTCAGGTTTGACAGTATCACTGCCAATACTGCCCATCACTGACAACAAAGGTGTGAGGAGTGCATAAAGTGTCTCACGGTTACAGGAGGAGAAGAAAGAACCCTGGTGTTGCAGTCGTGTATTTAGAAGCTCCATGGCCTTGCGACGAACTGTTGGCAATTTGTGGTTTAAGAGACCTCTGATGACCAAGAGGAACATGTTGCTGGGAAGCAAAGCATTTACCTGAACAAACAAAAATGAAACACTCTCAACATAAAAATAAGTCTACTCTTATCACCACACATAAAACAGTGAAACAATTTTCAAAACATGTTCAAAAACTATTTTCATTGTTTCACCCTGCATGTTGTCGAGTTACTCAATTATTACACCAACCACTGCACATATGTAAAATTTATAAAATTTTACACATTAAAAAATTAAAAATGCTCTGACATGTTTTGGTCCTAAGACCATCATCAGGGAGCTACATATTCCTTGCTAAAGTCACACTAGAAATAGTCACACATTAATTTCGTTGTACAAGTTGGGTGTTGTGGAAGCATGCTGACACAACACCCAACTTGTGTTGCGTGAGTGGTTCTGGGATGTGATGCTCTGTTGGGTGAGTGGTACTGGGATGAGACACTGTGTTTGGTGAGTGGTTCTGGGATGTGATGCTGTGTTTGGTCAGTGGTTCTGGGATGAGATGCTGTGTTGGGTGAATGGTTCTGGGATGTGCCACTGTGTTGGGTGAGTGGTTCTGGGATGTGATGCTGTGTTGGGTGAGTGGTTCTGGGATGTGGTGCTGTATTGGGTGAGTGGTTCTGGGATGTGACACTGTGTTGGGTGAATGGTTCTGGGATGTGATGCTGTGTTGGGTGAGTGGTTCTGGGATGTGGTGCTGTGTTGGGTGAGTGGTTCTGGAATGTGGTGCTGTGTTTGGTGAGTGGTTCTGGGATGTGATGCTGTGTTGGGTGAGTGGTTCTGGGATGTGATCCTGTGTTGGGTGAGTGGTTCTGGGATGTGACAATATGTTTGGTGAGTGGTTCTGGGATGTGATGCTGTCTTGGGTGATTGGTTTTGGGATGTGACACTGTGTTTGGTGAGTGGTTTAGGACGTGATGCTGTGTTTGGTGAGTGGTTCTGGGATGTGATGCTGTGTTGGGTGAGTGGTTCTGGGATGTGACACTGTGTTTGGTGAGTGGTTCTTGGATGTGATGCTGTTTGTTGAGTGGATCTGGGATGTGATGCTGTGTTGGGTGAGTGGTTCTTGAATGTGACGCTGTGTTGGGTGAGTGGTACTGGGATGTGACAGTGTGTTTGGTGAGTGCTTCTGGGATGTGATACTATGTTTGGTGAGTGGTTCTGGGATGTGGTGCTGTGTTGGGTGAGTGGTTCTGTGATGTGATGCTGTTTCATGAGTGGTTCTGGGATGTGATGCTGTGTTGGGTGAATGGTTCTGGCATGTGATGCTGTGTTGGGTGAGTGGTTCTGGGATGTGATGCTGTGTTGGGTGAGTGGTTCTGGGATGTGATGCTGTGTTGGGTGAGTGGTTCTGGGATGTAATGCTGTGTTGGGTGAGTGGTTCTGGGATGTGGTGCTGTGTTGGGTGAGTGGTTCTGGGATGTGATGCTGTGTTGGGTGAGTGGTTCTGGGATGTGATGCTGTGTTGGGTGAGTGGTTCTGGGATGTGACGCTGTGTTTGGTGAGTGGTTCTGGGATGTGATGCTTTGTTTGGTGAGTGGTTCTGGGATGTGATTCTGTGTTTGGTGAGTGGTTCTGGTATGTGATGCTTTGTTTGGTGAGTGTTTCTGGGATATGAAGCTTTGTTTGGTGAGTGGTTCTGGGATGTGATGCTGTGTTGGGTGAGTGGTTCTGGGATGTGACACTGTGTTTGGTGAGTGGTTCTGGGATGTGATGCTTTGTTCGGTGAGTGGTTCTGGGATGTGATTCTGTGTCGGGTGAATGGTTGTGGGATGTGACGCTGTGTTGGGTAAGTGGTTCTGGGATGTGACGCGTTGAGTGAGCAGTTCCCAACATCTGAAGAGAATGCAATGCCTTCACTTTCAAGGGTCAAGCAGTCCAAGTTTCTTGAAGACATCACGAATCATTGAACCAAAGACAGTGTCATATACCAGAAGACAAACCCTCAGTAAATAAGGTTGTGATAACTATATATATAAGTAATAAATATTAATTTAAAAGGTCCTTCTGCAATTATACAGATCACACTATGATGTGACATGCAGATTTTATACAAACTTACAATAGTCTGCAAGCTACCCAGTAACCTGCAAAGTAGTACCTATTAATGTGTACATTTATACACATCATTTGTTACTTGATCGCAAAAGAAGGCGTTATGTGTGACTGTAAACACTGATAGATATTACAACTATTATATCAACAAGGATGTTTCATGTAAAAACTGCAAAGCAGGCCTATGTTCATGTTATAAAACTCCCAAATACACACTCATTGAGCAAGTGGAGGTACACCTCCATACATTCTTAACCTCAGCATTGGCTAGAGGTAATCAGATTCATGCTGTGGCCACTTCAAGCCCTGGTATCTACCAGCCAGTGAGCCAGTCTGGATGTTTTGCTGCCACTGGAACCTGAACCCCTATTGTCCAGTCTGGAGCTGTCACTACAGCAAATACCAGCAAAATAACATCTTATCATGCCAAAAGCCATGTCACATGGTTCGAAACATCCTACATTTCAGAGACCACCTTTGTGTCTGGCAGCCCATGCCTAATTTGCTCCATCATCCGAAGGGAATCAAGGACAAGCACAGCATCTCTGGGCTCCACCCAGTAACCCCATCGGCTCGCACCCTACCATAAGTTCCAGCCTAGTGCAGATGTATGATCCGGGTAGGCCTGCTGATAAGTCATATCAGAGCTCTAATAATGGAGACAGAGTCAGCTTCTGAAATGTCAGTTTGCTTGAACAACCTGCCAGCCCAAAATTTTGTTGAATTCTGTCACTATGAAAGCTTAAAACCACTGAAGTATCAGTACCTTGTCCAAAATGTCATAGACCAGACCAAGCACGACGGCCCAGTACTTTGTTGTTTGTTGCTCTCTTTTGTCATGTTGCTCGTTCACAGCCTGTATATATGTTAATATGTTTTCAATCAGCTCCTGGTACAGTGGCTCCATTTTCTGAGTAGCCTCATCACCCATTGCTGCCACCTGATTCACAAATGCAGCAGATGACAAGAGGGATGATACATATGTGCAGATGGTGAACCTGAAGTGGCGCAGCTGCTTCGCACTGTGAACCTTCATATTGAACAAACCTGGCACAAACTTCAAAGCCAAGGTTGATGGTGCAGATTTATGTACTCTGCTATGCTCTGTAGATTGTTCTGCAAAAAAGGATTGAAGAATTTTGTGGCTTGCAAGGTGAGTGTACCTAAAATTACATGATTGATACCACACCCTAAGTCATTACTCATTAATTATCCAATGATTCAGTGATGTACATCTAAGCTACTGAGAGCATCATTAAATAAACTACAGTATAAATAAATAAATAAATAAAATACATAAATATGTAGAAAGGTGAATTCCAGGGAAAAGTTTAATGCAACAGCAAAACCATTGCCACCTAAGGATTCTGTTTATGTGCAAAGTTCCAAAAATCAAGAATTCTCAATAACAACCCACAAAGATTAAAAATGTCCATCCTCAGTAAACAAATGTAATACTGTTCTGACTGCCAAAGTTTAATTTGATTCATATTGGACACCTCTGACAATTACTTCAAAAAAATGTTTATTATGAAAAATGTTCCATATTACAGTTTAAATTTAACACTAGCACTTCTAATTATGCTCAACATTCCCAATTACACTTACACACCACAAGTAATTTCTTGTGCATCCAGTGCACTTACGGGCAGAATTATTTACAAATTATATGATAACAATAACTCACAGAAATGTCACACAAAAGCCCACAGAACTCAATGATAATAACCATTTACTTATTTCTCAATAAGACCAATAACTTCTGAAAGAACAGGCAATGAAGTGCAAAAAATTAACAAACACTTCTGAACTTAACCATAAAAAAAAAACACACTTCCAATATGATGAGCTGTTTTCAAAAAAAGACAAATCCCCATAACAGTAAAACCTAGGAGGATGGTTGCCATAAATTTAAATTCCACTGAAGGTCTGTTCACTGTGGGTGCCATCCCGGTACAATTTTTATTGCAACCAGTTTGGGTGACTGTCGTTCACCTTAGTACGTTTTCACACTTTTGTGCCAAGTGACACGCATGTTACTTTGACCACAGGCAAAGCTCAAATGCCATTCCAGTGCATAGTGACTTTCTAACTAACATTTTTTACAATGCACTGGTACAACACCAAGCTTATTTCGTATAAGCTGCTGGTATGGCACCCAACTTGGAAGTTAAACCACTCAGAGGTTTCACGCTGACAAAGTAATGCAAACCTATGACACCCTACACACAAATGGTATTTCCTGACCTCGGATGGCAGGCACACAAGCACATTCTATTACAAACCCTGAATGGATGAGTGACAAATCAACAATCATCAGGATGTTTGAAAAGTTTACCTTTCTCTACAGACAGAGACTGGACATACTTCACAAGCTTGTTGCAAGTGACAATGACAGTAAATGGTGGCCAACTTATGGCAAGATTTAAAGCAAATTCCTGTCTTGGGGGCAGCTCTCCCCAGTCTTGTTGTCTGGCTGACATCTTTTCTTCTTGACTATGAATCACATGTTCCTCCAGCACCAGACACAAAAATAACCACAGCGAACACTCTGGGCCAAGGGTAGTGAGAATTTTATGAAACAAAACTAGTCGTCTGTGTTCTGGGATATGCAGCACAGTGTTAGCAAACACCCGCAGTACTGAACACACTGCATCATCCATATCTGTGCTATGTTCTGCTGCACTTTCACTTGCCTAGAAACAACCAGAAAAAGACGCCAGAGTTAAGCACAGCGACTGGGAGAAAACAGAGTGCTTGCTGGTTAATGACAACACATAACAATCCCAACAAAATTACCCATTGGCAACGAACATCATCTCTGAGGTATGGCTGGCTACTACATTCAAAGAGACAAACCACAATCCCTGAGACCTTCTGCAGTTCAAGCTAGAATGTACATGAGATATTCAAAAAGTAGGTTCCTTTTAAGTCACAAAAATTAAATGAAAAGACAATACAATATTAAATACAGCTCACTTATTGCACATATGTATAATTATTTTTCAGCACAATCCCCAAACACACTGAAACAGTTCTCCCACCTTGGCACAAGTTTAAAAATTCCAGTGTGTTAGATATTAGGCACTTGGCACTTACAAATTTCCCTTCTCAAAACAAAACAAGATGGAATGCAATTCAGGGCAGTGAAGCAGCACTTGGGTCACCAATTCCACAGTATTGATGAATTGGAAATGGCTGTCTGTGAATGGTTGCAAACACAACAGCCTAATTTCCAACACAATGTGAGTTTTAAACTTATGCTAAGATTGGACAAACGCGTCAATGTGCTTGTGGCTTGCACTGAAAAGTGAGGACACTTCAGTGAAACAAATTGGGTGCCTTTAATGTTGTAATTACTTCTAATTGAATTTTTATGACATAAGGAAACTCAACTGTGGAACGTCCTTTGCTGCTGCATCTTATCTTCAACATAAGCCAGCCTTATGCTATTCTGCAATTCTTATTTATCAATACATACCAGAATTTATATGAAATTACAATGTTTACAATAATGTTACAACATTATGGACTTGATGCCATTTATGGAAGTCTTAAGGGAATATCTGTGACCATTTGGACTGACGCTGTGCAGTCTGGTATTCACTGCCCTCACTCTCACCCTACCAATCCACACACTGTCAGATCACAGACAAATCCTCACTGACTTAAATCTTTCAAAGCTTACATAAACAGTTACTGTATCACTCTCTCACCTGTTCCTTACAACTGATCAATGACTTCCTTTCAGGTGGCATATGAATTATTGTTTAATCACAAATAGATGTCCATGTGAACACCAACACACCTAGTGGTTCTTGCTGCCACCCACTCTCACACCACTAACACCACAACCATTGCTGCCACTGCCGCCTCCACCACCACAACCACCAACGATGGCAACAACAAACAAAAAGGACTCCCGAAAAGCAAAATCCTTCATCAGAAGCTACCAGTTGCTTAAGCAAGTCATGCAGTACCCTACTTTTGTAACATAAAGGCACCTTACCAAGTTTACAGCAGCCACCACCAGTCTGTACCTGGAGCCACAGTAGCTGGTGCTGTAAAAATAACCTCACAAGTTTAAAGAATATCATTAAACTATGCAAGAATGAATGCCAGATTGGTAGCTCTGATGAACAGCAACAGCAGCGATATATTGTCACACAGTCAGGACAGAATTTTGGGCTTTAACTAGGTTAAAGTGGGCAGGAGTCAGGTGCAATATGGGTCCACAGGTCAGTTAATGTAACAGAATTAAATGGTATGAACATGTAGTGAGAATGAATGGTGACAGAACTTCAAATGTTTTGAGCATGAAATTAAAACCAGAATGCCCAAAAGGAAGACAAACACCAAAATGGAAATAAAAAGTCAAGAAGGTTTCCACAGCGGTGTGGCTGAAGATTTGACTCTTCCAGAATATGACACTGTGTCCATTTGCAAATCAAATGGCATCTCAGGTTAGGAAAGGTGACACACCGAAGGAAGGAAACACAAGGAAACAAGAAGAGATGCTTTGGGAAGACAGAGACAGATGGAAAGATGTACTACATGAAGTGGAAATGTATGGGGGAGGGGCATACGAGAGGCAGGCAGAATGAAAGCAATGTTTAGAACAGGCAAGTAAATTCTAAAATTATGGTCCTTAAGATGCACACCAAGTTCTGAGACATGCTTGTAGACAGACCTTCACAAGTATAGGAATTATGGTGTCCACAATCTTGGAAATAACTTGAAAACTGTATGCATCATCCTGACGTAGGATAGATGATCCCATAAATGTGAAAACAGCCATGATGTTGTGCAACACTTGTTCCTGTGTGAAGAAACAGAAGGCAGACAAGTCACATTAAAACACAGTATTCATCTGGCCACTGGATAACATCAATGACATGGAAGTCTGACAGAATTCTTGATTCCAGGACTAAATCCTACAGCTGCTATGGGGTTACAATAAGACAGACACAGAACGGGACTTGTGTACTGCACTTAATTTGAAGTTCTGTGGATTCAGGACTTCTGGGATGTGATGCTATATTGCTGGGTTAGTTTTTACCAACATTTAGACAGAACTACTCAATTATTACACCAACCACTGCACATATATATAAAATTTACACATTAAAACATTAAAAATGCTCCGACATGTTTCGGTCCTAGGACCATCATCAGGGAGCTATATATTCCTTGCTAAAGTCACACTGGAAATTCTCAGCTTAATTTCGTTCTACAAGATTGGTGTTGTGGCAGCGTGCCGTGTTTTGTAATGTTGCTAAGAATGCTCTCATACGGATG
>Ga0123352_10006935_pt1 | contig 17434 bp, 4 predicted proteins | sample TergutLab28metaG_FD_89700 | JGI IMG/M metagenome (GOLD analysis project Ga0123352, IMG submission 89700) | Labiotermes labralis P1 segment gut microbial communities from Petit-Saut dam, French Guiana - Lab288 P1 | ecosystem: Host-associated > Arthropoda: Insects > Digestive system > Gut ... | reverse complement strand
CAGGAGCATATGCTCCTGCTTACCAGACAGCCATAAAGAATAACAAGTACCAAGTATCGCAAAAATACAGTAGTTCCTCCTGATGATGGACATGGAGAGGTCCGGAACATGTACAAGTTATAAATAAAATTGACGAAATACGCTAAGAATAAATTGTGCACCTATTTGGTTTCATTTACGAGTCTCCGTACACGTCAAGATATTACTTTTCAGAACTTTTCCCAAATGAACGTACCGCACAAAATCGGCAGACCATAGAGTGACGAATAAAGCCATCACAATGGTATTCATCTCAAGGAAAAGAAAGAGAGCTCCTTCAGAGAGAGGTTACATAATGGCTGTTATCTTTCGATTGTCCAATACAGAAGTTATGCTGAAACGATAGTGGTGAGAGCGGGTAGATTGATGAATAAGCCCATCAAAAATTCTATGGAAGGGGAAGAAAGGGGTTGGGTTTAGAAAAGTGCTAGGGCGGACTGAATTCGCCTTGCGAGTTATTTGATATCGTGGCAGAGGAAAGGAAAACAGTCGGGAAGGAGTTGGGTTGGCTGGCAGAAGGGAAACAGAAGAAAGGAGGGTAAAGTGACTTAAGGAAAAAAGTGAAGTGTTCAAAGAGAATAACTGAAAGGTCAGGAAATTTTTCCCTTCCCCAGTGGGAAATAGTTGGACAAATTTGCCTCAAAGGTATACCACTCACCTTATTTGCCAATCTCACCTCTACCGCTACCATCATCAAACATGAGGCAATCATGTTCGTGGTGAGCCTGTGTTTGGTGCTTTTAAACTAGCCACAGCCTCATTTTATACTCCTCTCTTTCAGAGCGACAGGAACTGCTTTGACTGTGTTCTTGATACTTGATTCCCACTTGGTACTGAATGGAACAACGTGGTATATTACACTGACGTTTTTTTTATTTGGATCACCTTGAGGCCGAAGAATTGGCTGCTGTGGTGGATGCAAGGTGAATGAAATTGATAGACTGATGGCTGAGGACTCACGAAATTGTGACCATTGAAGTTCAAATGCAGTCCACGGGTTTTCATATTAAATCACTGGGCATTGGTCAACTTTCGAAAAACTGTGACAGATAAGTTTATTATCTCGATTAACGTAAGAAAATAAGCGAGATTAAGTAAAAGGAAGAGAGAAGCTGCATAAAGGGGAGGATCGTAAATTTAACTTGTCGCTAAATAATAATCGTGTCAGCAGTCGAGCAGGAATATAGGCAGAGCTTATGGAAGGAATGGGACAGGAGCAGGAATATAGGCAGAGCTTGTGACAGGAATTGGACAGGAGCAGGAATATAGACAGAGCTTGTGATAGGAATGGGACAGGAGCAGGAATATAGGTAGAGCTTGTGACAGAAATGGGACAGGAGCAGGAATATAGGCAGAGCTTGTGACAGGAATGGGACGGGAGCAGGAATATAGGCAGAGCTTGTGACAGGAATCGGACAGGAGCAGGAATATAGGACAGAGCTTGTGACATGAATGGGATGGGAGCAGAAATATAGGCAGAGCTTGTGACAGGAATGGGACAGGAGCAGGAATATAGGCAGAGCTTGTGACAGGAATGGGACGGGAACAGGAATATAGGCAGAGCTTGTGACAGGAATGGGACAGGAGCAGGAATATAGGCAGAGCTTGTGACATGAATGGGACAGGAGCAGGAATATAGACAGAGCTTGTGACAGGAATTGGACAGGAGCACGAATATAGGCAGAGCTTGTGACAGGAATGGGACAGGGGAGGAATACAGGCAGAGCTTGTGACAGGAATGGGACAGGAGCAGGAATATAGGCAGTGTTTGTGCCAGGAATGGTAGAGGAGCAGGAATATAGGCAGTTTTTGTGGCAGGAATGGGACAGGAGATTGTTACTTAAGGGTTTTGATTGGGAAATCTTAAGAAAAGAGACCACTTGTAAGGTCTAGGCGTGGGTGCTAGGATGATACTAAAAATTGATATAAAGAAATAGAATGGTAGAGCATGGAATGACTTCTTTTCCGTTCGGTATTTTTGTCGGGCTAAAAACATTTCGTAACGCTTATAACCTTCCTCGGCTGATCGAACAAGATGATGTCATTTCACATGAACATCACGATTTTATGGAGAATTTATGTCAGCGGCAAGAGTGAAACATACTTTGTTTGTCAAGTAGAGTGCCCAATATTTTTGTCCAATTTTAACCACATTTGTGTTTTTTCGATATCTTCTCATACAGATCCTCAGCGTCAAATTCCAAGAAAATCCTTCAAATGGGAGCCGACCTGATACGTACGAATAAGTGGACAGACCGACAGACATGATGGAGCTCATTGGCGTTTTCGCGACGTAAGAGAACGCTCCTAACATTAGACAGTGTTACTCATGAAATTTGTGTAAAGTTGGTTCTTTAGAAACGCTATATGGAACCAAACACTTATTAAGACCAGTAAGTGTACAGTAACTTTCATGCCTTGCTGTACACCCCGCAGCTTAGCCCATGGAAAATTTTCAGAGGGTAAGTGGAAGTTTTCTTCTCCAGATTAAGTGGTATTGTGATTATATTCACAAGTACATTCGTGCATTGCGTTTTGTTCTCCAGTGCAGTACTTGTAAGAAACATGAAGGTAATGTACACGCTCACCCTACGTACGTAATTGCATGACTTGAGTCACTCAGTATGGTAGGTGAGACTGCTTAGGAATACGGGTGGTTTTTATCGAAACTGATAAAGTCTTCACAATATAGTTTATTTATTTACATTCTAGAAAACAGTATGCAATTATCCAGTTAATAAACTGCCAGTTGTTCGGCCTCCTTCATTGCATACCTATTAATACGTTCTTTAGGTGATCTCACTATGAACAACCTCACTTACACAGCTTGCTTACCTGATTGAGAGCGTCCAACCCTGTTCGGTCATCGTAAACACTTCTTTTATGTATTTATTTTTCGTTTGTTTGTGTTAGGCTATTGCCCTTCATCTTATGTCACATTATGAGTAATTCTTGTTGTCCCTGAATTTCAGGAACAGACTTATTTATTTGGCTGCTCGCAGGGAATCCGGCTTAAAGATCTCTGGAGCAATGTCCTTCCTCCCTTTCATTAACGGTTTCTTGAATGGACGTTTACAGTGACTTTTATGACTGATGGCTACGAACCGCCCGTAACTGAGGGCTACTAGTCGGTTTACTCGATCAACAAATGTGCCAAAAATGTTCGGCTACAGTAGCTGGCGGGAATTTCGAAATAAATCTTCGTTGTTTCACTTATTTCTATCTAAATGTATCAGTTTTAAAACATGTGCACAAATTTATCATTGACATGCAAGGCTTTGGGATATTCAAGTGACTTTACAGTGTTAACAAATTTTTGGTGCGTGATTAGTTGGGGGTTTTTAAAAAAAAAAAGATAGAATTTTGTGTCTTTTGCTTTATGTTAGAGGGTACTTTTTTTACGAAAAACATAAGAAACACAAAATATTTGAAGATATAAATTGTAAGTTTATTTAATCCATCTGTTTCTTTCTTTCTTTCTTTCTATCATTCTTTCCTTTCTTCCTTCTTTCTTTCTTCTGGATCTCATATTCCGTCCTCAAATACTACCTCATACTTTGGGGAGCGTGAGTTTATGTGTAAAAACAGGATAATTAGTACATCATGTGGAACCAAGGGAGGATTAAGCGTGGAACGGAAATTACACAGGGACATGTCCTGCAGCATGGGAGCTTGAGAAATGTTTCAGTGGACTGCTGTCATCGTCATGGTCGAAGACCTGTTCTTGCGCAGGGAGAGAGGGAGAGAGAGAGAGAGAGACTTTTCGTGACGTCGGCTTTGCTTCGAATTCTTTCCACAGTTCTGTCAGCACAAACTTTGGCAATGCCTTTGGCAAATTCTCAAAGTGGCTGACTAGCGTCTGCTTCTGGCTTGAAATAACTGAGATCTCTACAAGCCGTGTGTCTGTTCTGTTTATTTGAACACTTGTCCCTTTGGTACTTGGTCTGCCATTATAAGTTTACTTTACAAATGCAGTAACATTTATGCAGTGAAGCCTGAACTGCAGAAGCACGTAAGTTGCGAGACAAGTGGCCAAATTGACTGCTAGAACCGCGGAGGCGCTTCCTTTGTCGGCTGGAATCTTGTGACATTTCTTCACGGAGACACCTCTTTCGGCGAATTCGCGACGAAGGATAGAAGGCGGTGCCATGCCGTGCCTTGTAAGGCCATGAGCTGGATTGCAGTGGTTCGCCGCCACTCCAATGATGGATTTGATATTGGCGGTATTGAACACTACATCCACAGGCCTATAACCAAGATGTCAATTGACTAGTTCTGTACTGAGTTCCTCAGTGGTTTTATTCTGACATTTCCGTGTTCAGTTTTTTAACATATCCTCGATTATCCTTTGCTTTTACTAACCGTGATACATGCCACTTTTTTAATTGTATGGCATTCACAGCGAGTTGTGTCACCAGTTCCATCCAAAACTTATTTGTCCAGCGGTCTCTTCAGAAGTCTTGTCCGTTTTCTGTACCCGGTTATTTCGTGGGCTATTAATACGAGATTGGAGGTTCTCACAGCGGTGCGATTGAAAATTCTGGTCCTCTGAGATGTGACGCTACTGCGTAGGGTAAGTGATTTCCGACGTTTCGAAAGATGTGGCCCTGCATCTACAAGTGTTAAACAGTCCAACAAGAACCAATTTCTAATGTTTTCAACAGACTGGTCACTGTTCTCGTAATTCTAATATTGGACCGGACGCTAAGTTCTTTATGTCTGTTTGTACTTGTATGTAAATGTTCTTTATCTAAGTGGATGCGATGCGCGAAAATTTCGGTAGAAGTTTCATTGTGCCAGCAGTAGAAGTTAGGTGGAGACAGTAAGTATAGTATTCTGTGGCGGGAAATTAGGATTAACCATTTTAAACAGTAAAATTAACTTACTTACTCATGGAGTGGAGTCCTTCCTGAGAAGCTAACCCCGGTTCTAAGCTGGTCAAAAAATTTCCCCGCATTTTATGGAGCCCGAATGTTAATTACAGCATTTATAAGTGCCCGTCACCTGTCCCTCTTCTGATCCACATCGATTCAGTCCATGTCCCCATCCCACTTTCTAAAGATCCATCTTAATATTATCTTCTCATCTACGCCTGAGTCTTCAAGTGGTCTCTTTCCCTTAGGTTTCCCCATAAAAATCATGTATACATCTCTCCTTTCTCCCGTACATGCTAAATTCCCCGCCCATCTCATTATCGATTTACTGACTCGAATATTATTTGGTGAGGATTACAGAAAATTAATATCCTCGTTATGTAGTTTTCTGCACTGCTCTGTTACCGCGTTCCTCTTTGACTCAAATATTCGCTGTAAATCTAAAGTAAACTATTTTAATATTCAGTTTTCACCCTCTTCTTCTCCCCTCAGTTGTGAAGACCAATTAATGTCGTGTAGGGAAATAATGCGTACAAAATACGTTATCTGTTGGCGGAAGGTGGAATTTGTAACGTTGAATATGGCTATACGTAAAGAAGCCAGTATGATTTAAAGGGCAAAGAAGCCTTGTTTCTAAAAAAAACTTGGTGTTATGCGTATTTGGCAGTGTGTGTAGCAGAGCCATCTGGAATTTAAATTAAAAAATAAAATTGCTCGCTCAGTTCTGTTATTAGCCACGTATGAATTGGCTGAATACTAATCCGGCGTACTGCATGTAGGGCTATTCTGTGCACGAATTTGCGTCTAGAATGAAGTGGACTAAGTTTTATCTGCTGTAAGGCGTGTATGATCTGGTAGAATAGAATTTTATTATGGATGTTGTTGTACTTACCGCTAAAACTTGGCTAACTGCTCTTCATACCGGATGTTGCTTGTGGTATGTAATATGCAAATCACGAAAGGTACTTTACATTTGGCATTTAAAGAAAAACCAACTTGATGCACATTTCATCTTCAGTATATTTCGTTACATACGTCTACATGTTTCGGGCGTATCTATAGCCCATCATCAGGAGGTACAACTTATAGATACAACAGTTGGTACTTATTGTTCTGTTTAGATGACTGTCTGTTATGCTGGATGGGTGTGAAACCCAACCAACACAACAGACAGTCATCTAAACAGAACAACAAGTACCAACTGTTGTATACATACGGTGTACCTGCTGATGATGGGCTATAGATACGCCCAAAACATGTAGACGTAAGTAACGAAATATACTGAAGATGAATTGTGCATCGAGTTGGTTTTTTCTTTAAATGAATATATCGAGATGCATGGTCAACAAAACATAAAATTTATATTTGGCGATTGCCAGAAGAGTTACACATTTGTAGCCGTTATTTTTATCTAGAAGCCGTATCCATCGCCCGCAGTCTGAAGACGCTCAGTACCTTGGTGTCAGGTTATCCACTTAAAATGTATTTAACTGAGTGAAGCCCGCGTAGGACACACACATACAAAACATACTGTCTTAGTGCTCTAATACCTGCAACGTGTTCTACCCCAATATTTCTTCTGATTCCTTTGCAACACATGCGTGATAAATCTTGGTATTTGCACAACTGACGCCACTAGCTGTTTACATTAAGTGCTTATGTCTAGCGATAATAATAACTTGTTTCGAAATTGGTCCTGTTATTTGGATAATAAACCTTAGAATGCGAAAAACCGAATTGGCCACGTAGCTGTCCCGAATTCTCATCATGCCACTCGTAGATACCGAACCGCCCGTTCTCAGAAACAGAACATCCACTTTCTTGTCATTTCCTAGCTGACAGCACTACCCTTCCCATTAGAAGTCACCACCATTGCTTACATAAACCCCACTATCGACCGCCATTTTCACCACCTTCACCACCACCAGTGTCATCCCCAAAACGTTTCTCCGCTGTGACTGCAACTGTGGTCACTGTAACAACCATCACCCCCAGACCAATCACGACAAGTTCGGATCGTATACGTCACCAGTGTAACAACATAATTGCCTTGTAATGCTGCGATTGTCGTACCACAGACATTACCATAACGCAAGCGTCCACACCACCCCGCATACCAGCGCAACTCAGAGCGGATTTAGTTTTGTATATCTCGGAAATTGCGTCACGTAATTGGTAGAATTGTTCTTTATCCAAGGCGAGTTATAACTTCCGGTCACTGGGTTGAAGGACTTAGAAAATGAAAAAAATAGTTCAAAACTTAATGGCCACGTAGCTTAATGGGAATACCACTTGCCAGACAGGTCGTTAGAGATAGAATAACGGGATTGCATCTTAAAGAATTTGGGTGTGGAATTGTATACGGGAAATGTCCCAGTTATGGGCGTTGATGGAAAACCTGGCGAGTCTTCGGGTTTCGTGTCGACCGAGAAATTGTTTAACGGGTGACTGAAATTTTTATTTATGTATTTATTGAGATATATTTGTTTCCATAAAGTTTGTTATTTAGCAGTAGCAGAAATATGATGAAATGTGTAGACTGAGTGCGCATTTTGTATGTCTTACCGACCTACGCATGTGCGTATGTATGCCGTGTCCTTGTATGTTAAGAAATCCAAGATTTACGGCAAGACAGTGTGTCAAAAGTTGTCGTTTTATGGTGAACTTTAATCAACCCTGTGTCCTTAGCTAATTATGTCACACTCCTGGCCTACTGACAGTGACGTCATCGAGATATATGATGTCGCACTGCCACATTTGTATTGTCAGTCACGATGGAGTCACGTGATCATTTCTGTCAGCGTGTCACATCTACTTCCGAAACTAATTTCCATACTAAGGCCTGGTGGGTGTTTTGGCATTGAGTTTGTCATCAGTCAACGGTTTCCATGTGAGTTGGTAGCAGTTAAGTGAGAGTGTTGCGTCGGGAGCCGGGGGGGGGGGCTCATCACCGCTGGCGACAGTACTAATTCTGTACAGAAACTGAACATGGTTTATACATTGTCTAATTTCTTAAGACTGTGAAATTGCTATCTGCATTCAACCCATCATCAGACTCGTTTGGTATACTCGTAGAGCATTCATTTCAGGTGTGACGATTGTTGATGCGATGTTGGCCTCTAAACATGTCCGTGTTTATGTAACTTATTTCACAACATTACGTTGAACAACGTCGTATGACACGCAGCACTCCAGTTTCATGTTCAGAATTTCCCTGGTTCAGCGGCTCGAATACTGACTAAAATGGCTGAAACATTTTTCGTATTTCCTCAGTTACTCCAACTAAAAGCCGAAAGAGCCCTTGAAATTTGTCCGGGACAGCTTCAGGATCAGTTTTCTTGAAGACTGTTCGACATTCCATCACAAGAAGTTTTGTATCAGTCCGTAGTTTAGGTTGTCGAATCTCGATAGGGAAGTACATTCTACGAACGAAATTACTTTTTATAGATTTTAAACAATCCCTCATGCCAAGTGTCGGTGTCACAGCCTTACTTGCAAGTTCAGCGGCTCTTTCTTTACTCTCACTTCGGATTCGACGTCCACAAATATCTCTCATTTCTTATTCAATGATATGTAACATTTGTAAATGGAGCAGCGTCGTTAAATAAATTAAGTAGAAGATAAATCATATGGCCACCTTGAGAAGCATTATTACAATTGATAAACAAGATGCAACTATTTTGATTTATTTACTTCTAATCATCTCTACGTGTTTCGGGCGATGTTTTCGCCCATCATCAGGAGCATATCACGGTAACTACAGTTTCTGGTACTGCCCACCGATGTTGCTGCTGACTGGTGTTGCAACACCAGTCAGCAGCAACATCGGTGGGCAGTACCAGAAACTGTAGTTACCGTGATATGCTCCTGATGATGGGCGAAAACATCGCCCGAAACACGTAGAGATGATTAGAAGTAAATAAATCAAAATAGTTGCATCTTGTTTATCAATTGTAATAATGCTTCTCAAGGTGGCCATATGATTTATCTTCTACTTAATTTATTTAACGACGCTGCTCCATTTACAAATGTTACATATCATTGAATAAGAAATGAGAGATATTTGTGGACGTCGAATCCGAAGTGAGAGTAAAGAAAGAGCCGCTGAACTTGCAAGTAAGGCTGTGACACCGACACTTGGCATGAGGGATTGTTTAAAATCTATAAAAAGTAATTTCGTTCGTAGAATGTACTTCCCTATCGAGATTCGACAACCTAAACTACGGACTGATACAAAACTTCTTGTGATGGAATGTCGAACAGTCTTCAAGAAAACTGATCCTGAAGCTGTCCCGGACAAATTTCAAGGGCTCTTTCGGCTTTTAGTTGGAGTAACTGAGGAAATACGAAAAATGTTTCAGCCATTTTAGTCAGTATTCGAGCCGCTGAACCAGGGAAATTCTGAACATGAAACTGGAGTGCTGCGTGTCATACGACGTTGTTCAACGTAATGTTGTGAAATAAGTTACATAAACACGGACATGTTTAGAGGCCAACATCGCATCAACAATCGTCACACCTGAAATGAATGCTCTACGAGTATACCAAACGAGTCTGATGATGGGTTGAATGCAGATAGCAATTTCACAGTCTTAAGAAATTAGACAATGTATAAACCATGTTCAGTTTCTGTACAGAATTAGTACTGTCGCCAGCGGTGATGAGCCCCCCCCCCCGGCTCCCGACGCAACACTCTCACTTAACTGCTACCAACTCACATGGAAACCGTTGACTGATGACAAACTCAATGCCAAAACACCCACCAGGCCTTAGTATGGAAATTAGTTTCGGAAGTAGATGTGACACGCTGACAGAAATGATCACGTGACTCCATCGTGACTGACAATACAAATGTGGCAGTGCGACATCATATATCTCGATGACGTCACTGTCAGTAGGCCAGGAGTGTGACATAATTAGCTAAGGACACAGGGTTGATTAAAGTTCACCATAAAACGACAACTTTTGACACACTGTCTTGCCGTAAATCTTGGATTTCTTAACATACAAGGACACGGCATACATACGCACATGCGTAGGTCGGTAAGACATACAAAATGCGCACTCAGTCTACACATTTCATCATATTTCTGCTACTGCTAAATAACAAACTTTATGGAAACAAATATATCTCAATAAATACATAAATAAAAATTTCAGTCACCCGTTAAACAATTTCTCGGTCGACACGAAACCCGAAGACTCGCCAGGTTTTCCATCAACGCCCATAACTGGGACATTTCCCGTATACAATTCCACACCCAAATTCTTTAAGATGCAATCCCGTTATTCTATCTCTAACGACCTGTCTGGCAAGTGGTATTCCCATTAAGCTACGTGGCCATTAAGTTTTGAACTATTTTTTTCATTTTCTAAGTCCTTCAACCCAGTGACCGGAAGTTATAACTCGCCTTGGATAAAGAACAATTCTACCAATTACGTGACGCAATTTCCGAGATATACAAAACTAAATCCGCTCTGAGTTGCGCTGGTATGCGGGGTGGTGTGGACGCTTGCGTTATGGTAATGTCTGTGGTACGACAATCGCAGCATTACAAGGCAATTATGTTGTTACACTGGTGACGTATACGATCCGAACTTGTCGTGATTGGTCTGGGGGTGATGGTTGTTACAGTGACCACAGTTGCAGTCACAGCGGAGAAACGTTTTGGGGATGACACTGGTGGTGGTGAAGGTGGTGAAAATGGCGGTCGATAGTGGGGTTTATGTAAGCAATGGTGGTGACTTCTAATGGGAAGGGTAGTGCTGTCAGCTAGGAAATGACAAGAAAGTGGATGTTCTGTTTCTGAGAACGGGCGGTTCGGTATCTACGAGTGGCATGATGAGAATTCGGGACAGCTACGTGGCCAATTCGGTTTTTCGCATTCTAAGGTTTATTATCCAAATAACAGGACCAATTTCGAAACAAGTTATTATTATCGCTAGACATAAGCACTTAATGTAAACAGCTAGTGGCGTCAGTTGTGCAAATACCAAGATTTATCACGCATGTGTTGCAAAGGAATCAGAAGAAATATTGGGGTAGAACACGTTGCAGGTATTAGAGCACTAAGACAGTATGTTTTGTATGTGTGTGTCCTACGCGGGCTTCACTCAGTTAAATACATTTTAAGTGGATAACCTGACACCAAGGTACTGAGCGTCTTCAGACTGCGGGCGATGGATACGGCTTCTAGATAAAAATAACGGCTACAAATGTGTAACTCTTCTGGCAATCGCCAAATATAAATTTTATGTTTTGTTGACCATGCATCTCGATATATTCATTTAAAGAAAAAACCAACTCGATGCACAATTCATCTTCAGTATATTTCGTTACTTACGTCTACATGTTTTGGGCGTATCTATAGCCCATCATCAGCAGGTACACCGTATGTATACAACAGTTGGTACTTGTTGTTCTGTTTAGATGACTGTCTGTTGTGTTGGTTGGGTTTCACACCCATCCAGCATAACAGACAGTCATCTAAACAGAACAATAAGTACCAACTGTTGTATCTATAAGTTGTACCTCCTGATGATGGGCTATAGATACGCCCGAAACATGTAGACGTATGTAACGAAATATACTGAAGATGAAATGTGCATCAAGTTGGTTTTTCTTTAAATGCCAAATGTAAAGTACCTTTCGTGATTTGCATATTACATACCACAAGCAACATCCGGTATGAAGAGCAGTTAGCCAAGTTTTAGCGGTAAGTACAACAACATCCATAATAAAATTCTATTCTACCAGATCATACACGCCTTACAGCAGATAAAACTTAGTCCACTTCATTCTAGACGCAAATTCGTGCACAGAATAGCCCTACATGCAGTACGCCGGATTAGTATTCAGCCAATTCATACGTGGCTAATAACAGAACTGAGCGAGCAATTTTATTTTTTAATTTAAATTCCAGATGGCTCTGCTACACACACTGCCAAATACGCATAACACCAAGTTTTTTTTAGAAACAAGGCTTCTTTGCCCTTTAAATCATACTGGCTTCTTTACGTATAGCCATATTCAACGTTACAAATTCCACCTTCCGCCAACAGATAACGTATTTTGTACGCATTATTTCCCTACACGACATTAATTGGTCTTCACAACTGAGGGGAGAAGAAGAGGGTGAAAACTGAATATTAAAATAGTTTACTTTAGATTTACAGCGAATATTTGAGTCAAAGAGGAACGCGGTAACAGAGCAGTGCAGAAAACTACATAACGAGGATATTAATTTTCTGTAATCCTCACCAAATAATATTCGAGTCAGTAAATCGATAATGAGATGGGCGGGGAATTTAGCATGTACGGGAGAAAGGAGAGATGTATACATGATTTTTATGGGGAAACCTAAGGGAAAGAGACCACTTGAAGACTCAGGCGTAGATGAGAAGATAATATTAAGATGGATCTTTAGAAAGTGGGATGGGGACATGGACTGAATCGATGTGGATCAGAAGAGGGACAGGTGACGGGCACTTATAAATGCTGTAATTAACATTCGGGCTCCATAAAATGCGGGGAAATTTTTTGACCAGCTTAGAACCGGGGTTAGCTTCTCAGGAAGGACTCCACTCCATGAGTAAGTAAGTTAATTTTACTGTTTAAAATGGTTAATCCTAATTTCCCGCCACAGAATACTATACTTACTGTCTCCACCTAACTTCTACTGCTGGCACAATGAAACTTCTACCGAAATTTTCGCGCATCGCATCCACTTAGATAAAGAACATTTACATACAAGTACAAACAGACATAAAGAACTTAGCGTCCGGTCCAATATTAGAATTACGAGAACAGTGACCAGTCTGTTGAAAACATTAGAAATTGGTTCTTGTTGGACTGTTTAACACTTGTAGATGCAGGGCCACATCTTTCGAAACGTCGGAAATCACTTACCCTACGCAGTAGCGTCACATCTCAGAGGACCAGAATTTTCAATCGCACCGCTGTGAGAACCTCCAATCTCGTATTAATAGCCCACGAAATAACCGGGTACAGAAAACGGACAAGACTTCTGAAGAGACCGCTGGACAAATAAGTTTTGGATGGAACTGGTGACACAACTCGCTGTGAATGCCATACAATTAAAAAAGTGGCATGTATCACGGTTAGTAAAAGCAAAGGATAATCGAGGATATGTTAAAAAACTGAACACGGAAATGTCAGAATAAAACCACTGAGGAACTCAGTACAGAACTAGTCAATTGACATCTTGGTTATAGGCCTGTGGATGTAGTGTTCAATACCGCCAATATCAAATCCATCATTGGAGTGGCGGCGAACCACTGCAATCCAGCTCATGGCCTTACAAGGCACGGCATGGCACCGCCTTCTATCCTTCGTCGCGAATTCGCCGAAAGAGGTGTCTCCGTGAAGAAATGTCACAAGATTCCAGCCGACAAAGGAAGCGCCTCCGCGGTTCTAGCAGTCAATTTGGCCACTTGTCTCGCAACTTACGTGCTTCTGCAGTTCAGGCTTCACTGCATAAATGTTACTGCATTTGTAAAGTAAACTTATAATGGCAGACCAAGTACCAAAGGGACAAGTGTTCAAATAAACAGAACAGACACACGGCTTGTAGAGATCTCAGTTATTTCAAGCCAGAAGCAGACGCTAGTCAGCCACTTTGAGAATTTGCCAAAGGCATTGCCAAAGTTTGTGCTGACAGAACTGTGGAAAGAATTCGAAGCAAAGCCGACGTCACGAAAAGTCTCTCTCTCTCTCTCTCCCTCTCTCCCTGCGCAAGAACAGGTCTTCGACCATGACGATGACAGCAGTCCACTGAAACATTTCTCAAGCTCCCATGCTGCAGGACATGTCCCTGTGTAATTTCCGTTCCACGCTTAATCCTCCCTTGGTTCCACATGATGTACTAATTATCCTGTTTTTACACATAAACTCACGCTCCCCAAAGTATGAGGTAGTATTTGAGGACGGAATATGAGATCCAGAAGAAAGAAAGAAGGAAGAAAGGAAAGAATGATAGAAAGAAAGAAAGAAAGAAACAGATGGATTAAATAAACTTACAATTTATATCTTCAAATATTTTGTGTTTCTTATGTTTTTCGTAAAAAAAGTACCCTCTAACATAAAGCAAAAGACACAAAATTCTATCTTTTTTTTTTTAAAAACCCCCAACTAATCACGCACCAAAAATTTGTTAACACTGTAAAGTCACTTGAATATCCCAAAGCCTTGCATGTCAATGATAAATTTGTGCACATGTTTTAAAACTGATACATTTAGATAGAAATAAGTGAAACAACGAAGATTTATTTCGAAATTCCCGCCAGCTACTGTAGCCGAACATTTTTGGCACATTTGTTGATCGAGTAAACCGACTAGTAGCCCTCAGTTACGGGCGGTTCGTAGCCATCAGTCATAAAAGTCACTGTAAACGTCCATTCAAGAAACCGTTAATGAAAGGGAGGAAGGACATTGCTCCAGAGATCTTTAAGCCGGATTCCCTGCGAGCAGCCAAATAAATAAGTCTGTTCCTGAAATTCAGGGACAACAAGAATTACTCATAATGTGACATAAGATGAAGGGCAATAGCCTAACACAAACAAACGAAAAATAAATACATAAAAGAAGTGTTTACGATGACCGAACAGGGTTGGACGCTCTCAATCAGGTAAGCAAGCTGTGTAAGTGAGGTTGTTCATAGTGAGATCACCTAAAGAACGTATTAATAGGTATGCAATGAAGGAGGCCGAACAACTGGCAGTTTATTAACTGGATAATTGCATACTGTTTTCTAGAATGTAAATAAATAAACTATATTGTGAAGACTTTATCAGTTTCGATAAAAACCACCCGTATTCCTAAGCAGTCTCACCTACCATACTGAGTGACTCAAGTCATGCAATTACGTACGTAGGGTGAGCGTGTACATTACCTTCATGTTTCTTACAAGTACTGCACTGGAGAACAAAACGCAATGCACGAATGTACTTGTGAATATAATCACAATACCACTTAATCTGGAGAAGAAAACTTCCACTTACCCTCTGAAAATTTTCCATGGGCTAAGCTGCGGGGTGTACAGCAAGGCATGAAAGTTACTGTACACTTACTGGTCTTAATAAGTGTTTGGTTCCATATAGCGTTTCTAAAGAACCAACTTTACACAAATTTCATGAGTAACACTGTCTAATGTTAGGAGCGTTCTCTTACGTCGCGAAAACGCCAATGAGCTCCATCATGTCTGTCGGTCTGTCCACTTATTCGTACGTATCAGGTCGGCTCCCATTTGAAGGATTTTCTTGGAATTTGACGCTGAGGATCTGTATGAGAAGATATCGAAAAAACACAAATGTGGTTAAAATTGGACAAAAATATTGGGCACTCTACTTGACAAACAAAGTATGTTTCACTCTTGCCGCTGACATAAATTCTCCATAAAATCGTGATGTTCATGTGAAATGACATCATCTTGTTCGATCAGCCGAGGAAGGTTATAAGCGTTACGAAATGTTTTTAGCCCGACAAAAATACCGAACGGAAAAGAAGTCATTCCATGCTCTACCATTCTATTTCTTTATATCAATTTTTAGTATCATCCTAGCACCCACGCCTAGACCTTACAAGTGGTCTCTTTTCTTAAGATTTCCCAATCAAAACCCTTAAGTAACAATCTCCTGTCCCATTCCTGCCACAAAAACTGCCTATATTCCTGCTCCTCTACCATTCCTGGCACAAACACTGCCTATATTCCTGCTCCTGTCCCATTCCTGTCACAAGCTCTGCCTGTATTCCTCCCCTGTCCCATTCCTGTCACAAGCTCTGCCTATATTCGTGCTCCTGTCCAATTCCTGTCACAAGCTCTGTCTATATTCCTGCTCCTGTCCCATTCATGTCACAAGCTCTGCCTATATTCCTGCTCCTGTCCCATTCCTGTCACAAGCTCTGCCTATATTCCTGTTCCCGTCCCATTCCTGTCACAAGCTCTGCCTATATTCCTGCTCCTGTCCCATTCCTGTCACAAGCTCTGCCTATATTTCTGCTCCCATCCCATTCATGTCACAAGCTCTGTCCTATATTCCTGCTCCTGTCCGATTCCTGTCACAAGCTCTGCCTATATTCCTGCTCCCGTCCCATTCCTGTCACAAGCTCTGCCTATATTCCTGCTCCTGTCCCATTTCTGTCACAAGCTCTACCTATATTCCTGCTCCTGTCCCATTCCTATCACAAGCTCTGTCTATATTCCTGCTCCTGTCCAATTCCTGTCACAAGCTCTGCCTATATTCCTGCTCCTGTCCCATTCCTTCCATAAGCTCTGCCTATATTCCTGCTCGACTGCTGACACGATTATTATTTAGCGACAAGTTAAATTTACGATCCTCCCCTTTATGCAGCTTCTCTCTTCCTTTTACTTAATCTCGCTTATTTTCTTACGTTAATCGAGATAATAAACTTATCTGTCACAGTTTTTCGAAAGTTGACCAATGCCCAGTGATTTAATATGAAAACCCGTGGACTGCATTTGAACTTCAATGGTCACAATTTCGTGAGTCCTCAGCCATCAGTCTATCAATTTCATTCACCTTGCATCCACCACAGCAGCCAATTCTTCGGCCTCAAGGTGATCCAAATAAAAAAAACGTCAGTGTAATATACCACGTTGTTCCATTCAGTACCAAGTGGGAATCAAGTATCAAGAACACAGTCAAAGCAGTTCCTGTCGCTCTGAAAGAGAGGAGTATAAAATGAGGCTGTGGCTAGTTTAAAAGCACCAAACACAGGCTCACCACGAACATGATTGCCTCATGTTTGATGATGGTAGCGGTAGAGGTGAGATTGGCAAATAAGGTGAGTGGTATACCTTTGAGGCAAATTTGTCCAACTATTTCCCACTGGGGAAGGGAAAAATTTCCTGACCTTTCAGTTATTCTCTTTGAACACTTCACTTTTTTCCTTAAGTCACTTTACCCTCCTTTCTTCTGTTTCCCTTCTGCCAGCCAACCCAACTCCTTCCCGACTGTTTTCCTTTCCTCTGCCACGATATCAAATAACTCGCAAGGCGAATTCAGTCCGCCCTAGCACTTTTCTAAACCCAACCCCTTTCTTCCCCTTCCATAGAATTTTTGATGGGCTTATTCATCAATCTACCCGCTCTCACCACTATCGTTTCAGCATAACTTCTGTATTGGACAATCGAAAGATAACAGCCATTATGTAACCTCTCTCTGAAGGAGCTCTCTTTCTTTTCCTTGAGATGAATACCATTGTGATGGCTTTATTCGTCACTCTATGGTCTGCCGATTTTGTGCGGTACGTTCATTTGGGAAAAGTTCTGAAAAGTAATATCTTGACGTGTACGGAGACTCGTAAATGAAACCAAATAGGTGCACAATTTATTCTTAGCGTATTTCGTCAATTTTATTTATAACTTGTACATGTTCCGGACCTCTCCATGTCCATCATCAGGAGGAACTACTGTATTTTTGCGATACTTGGTACTTGTTATTCTTTATGGCTGTCTGGTAAGCAGGAGCATATGCTCCTG